>Ga0066476_100365_pt1 | contig 10727 bp, 9 predicted proteins | sample LakWasM112_LOW13_2_FD_59558 | JGI IMG/M metagenome (GOLD analysis project Ga0066476, IMG submission 59558) | Freshwater sediment methanotrophic microbial communities from Lake Washington under simulated oxygen tension - Sediment Metagenome 112_LOW13 | ecosystem: Environmental > Aquatic >... | reverse complement strand
GGGATGGACGCCACGAACAAATGGCCGGGCGAGACGCAGCGCGAATGGGGCCGCACCATCGCCATGGACGCCGATGTGGCGGCGCGCATGGACGCGCTGGCTCAAACGCTGGGGCTTTGAGCACCAGGCTCTGAAGCGTCGGCCGATACCGGCCGCGCCGCTGGCACGAACGCATCCGAGAAGCATGCCCCCTCGGCGAGCCCCTGCGCCAGGAAGGCCGGCACCGCTGCCTCCACCATGCGCACCGAGCCACACAGGTAGACCTCGTGGCCGCTCAGATCGGGGAAATCGTCCAGCATGGCTTCGTGGACCAGGCCAATGCGCCCCTCCCAGCCGTCGCCCGGCACAGGTTCCGACACCACGGGCACGACACTGAAGTTGCTGTGCTCGCGCTGCCACGCTTCGCACAGCGAGAGCAGGTACAGATCCTTGCGGTCGCGCACGCCCCAGTACAGGCGCATGGGCCGGGTGATACCGCGCGCAAAGGCGTCTTCCAGAATGCTCTTGATGGGCGCAAAACCCGTGGCGCCGGCGATAAACAGTATGGGCTCGGTGCCGTCCCGCAGCGTGAACTGGCCGCGCGGGCCTTCAAAGGTGACGGTATCGCCCACCTGCATACCGTTGAACACATGGGTGGTGAAACGCCCGCCCGGCACCAGGCGCACGTGCAGTTCGATGAGCGCATTGTTCTGGGGGGGATTGGCAAACGAGAAGGCGCGGCGCTGGCCATCTTCCAGCACGATGTCGATGTACTGGCCCGCCTCGAAGGGCAATCGCTCGGCGCCGGGCAGCTCCAGCCGAAGGCGCATTACATCGTCGGCCAGATGCTCCATGTGCACAACGCGTGCCTCGTACTGCGGCACTTCGGCCGCGCTGGCGCCGGTGAAGCCATCGACCGCGATCACCACGTCGCCATTGGGCACGGCGCAGCACATCAGCGCCAGTCCACGCGCCAGTTGGGCGTCCGACAGCGCCGTCTTCTGGTAGGGGCGGTGCTCCACCGTGCCCTGCTCCATGCTGCACAGGCACAGGCCGCAAGCGCCATTGCGGCACTCGTAAGGCAGAGCGAGACCGTCGCGCAGGCCGGCGTCCAGCAGCGTCTCCCCAGGGCGCAAGGTGAACTCGGCGGCGCTGCCATCTTCGCCGCGCACCGTGGCATGCAAGGTGCCCTGGCCTTTGCGGCGCGGCTGGGGCCACAGCGGCAACAGCAGCAGCACCAGCGTGACGCCCGACACCAGCGCCCACACCTTGCCTAGCGGCCATTGGCTGATCAAGGGGTAGATCGCCAGCAGGAACCAGTCGAGCTTGACGCTCATGACCGCCCTGGCCAGATCGGCTGCGCCGCCCTGGCTGTCCACCGGCGCCACCAGTGCCATGACCAGGAAGGTCAGCACCAGGCCAATGACGATCGGGCGTGGCGGCGTGGTGCGCGCCTTGGGCACGCGCTGCACGTGGATCCACATCAGCAGCAGCACCACCAGCGGCAAGCCGATATGCAAGAAGGACAGCAGCGAGAAAAAGCGGTCGCTGACGCTGTCGGCGTAGACGAAATTGCGCATCAGCGTGCCGCTGAAGGGCGGCAGCCAGTCGAGCCACTCGAAGCTGGAGACGGTCACGTACTGCGCCAGCGCGTCCCAGGGCAGCATGTAGCCGTTGGCGCCTGATGCGTAGACCAGCCAGATCAGTGCCACCCCGGTGACCCAGGAAAACCAGCGGAACCCATGGAACAGGTTGAACGCAAAGTAGCGCAGCATGTGCAGCACCATGGTCAGCACCATGGCGTCCGACGCGTAGCGGTGCACGCTGCGCAGGATGCCGCCCAGCCACCACTGCCCGTGCGTGATCGACAGCACCGAGTCGTGGGCGCCTGAAACGCCGGTTTCGAAAAACGCGTACAGGTACAAGCCGCTGCCGCCCACGATCCAGAACAGGAAGAAGGTGATGGACCCTAGGTGGTACAGCGGGTTGATACGGTCGCCAAAGGCACGGTTGAACAGCGCCTCGACGCGCATGAAGAGCCACTGCAGGGCTGCCTGGAACACTTTCATGAAGAGACCACCATTTCGCTGCCATCCGCCTGCGCGGCGCCTGCACGCATCGCCCGGACGGCCACCACAATGAACAACACCCCACCCACGATGGCCACGAGCCCACCCAGCCCCATGAGCGCCATCCCAGCCACCTCGCCGCTAGAGCGCAGCACCTGCTCGGCGCCCGCCACCTTGCGCTGGACGCCGTAGCCACCGGACCACACCAGGCCGATGATGTGCATCAGCTGCCCCAGGCCATAGACCCAGGGCTGCGCCACTGCGAGCCGCCCTTGCGGCGCGGCATAGCCGAGCGCCGGCAGCAAGTGGTAGACCAGCCCCATCAGCGCCAGCGTCACGCCGACGATGCAGCCGTGGTAGTGCGCCGGGATGCGCACGTTGCTGCCGCTGATGAAGATGCCGATCACCCCCCCAGCGCCAAACAGCAGGATGGACGCCAGCACCGCCGCACGCAGCGGGTTTTGCGTGGCATGCGAGAGCGGCTGGCGGTACAAGGCCACCACCACCGCCAGCGCGACCGGGACGATGGCCGTGCCGCCGCCGGCGCGCATCGCCAAGGTGAGCAGCGCCCGGTGCTCGACCGAACTGATGTCGTAGGCCAGGTAGGCCCAGGGCGTGACGAACACCCCTGCCAGCGCGAGTGCAAACATGAATACCGCCACACGCGGGCTCAGCAGCAGCCGCGCGCCGCAGGCGTTCGCCAGCCACAGCCATCCCACCAGCATGAGCAGCGTCCAGGTGAACTGCAGCACATGGCCACCACCCCAGAACAGGATTTCGTAATACGCCTTGCCGGGCAGTACCAAGGGCAATTTGGCCAACGACCAGCCAAAGGCCAGCAACGCCACCACCGTGGCCACAGCGGCAGCATCCAGGCCAAAGCCGAGTGCGCCGCGCCCGCCAAACGCCACCCCGAGGCGCGGCGCCACCAGAAGGCTGCGCAGCGCGAGCACCCCCACGCCCAGGCCAAACACCACCAGACCGGCCAGGAACAGCGGCGAGTGCAGCACCGGGATGTAATTGGCCATGATGGGCTCGCCCCCATTCAGGAAGGGCGCGACCGCCATCGCCAAGGTGCCGGCCGCACAGGTCCACAGCGCGGCCCAGCCCCAGCGCAGCCCGCGCGGGCTGCCGTGCAGGCTCCAGAGCAGGCCCGCCATGGCCATGAACCACACCAGCACCGAGAGATCCACGTGCAGCACCAGCGAGGTATGAAAGAAGTCTGCCGCTGGCAGCAGTCGGTTCACCCCCGGCGTGCGCGAGAGGACCAGCAAAATGGAAAACAGGCCCGAGCCCACCAAGGCCGACACGCCGAGGCAGAGCCAACTGCGCGCCAGAGCACGGCGCGCGTCCTGTGGGACAGCCAGCGAATAGTCGGCCGCCACACGAGCTGGTACAGGGCGCGCAGAAGGCGCCCCAGTGGACACCAAAGAAGAAGGGGCCAAGGCGCTCATAGCAGGACGATGCCTCCACGCTCGGGATCGAAGTCGATCACCAGCACCTGGGCGGGCTTGAGGTCAACAGTGGCTTCGTGCTGGTAGTTGAATCCACTGGTTGCCGTGGTATCGCGCAGGCGCACGGTGATGCGGTGCGTGCCCGAGCGCACTTCCAGGCGCTTGTACACGGTAGAGGCGCCGTCGCGCGAGAGCCCGGACGGCGCAGCCGTGTAGCGGTAGGCGGTTGCGCCGTCGATGTCGAGCTCCACCGTCACGGGCGCGCGCTCGCGCTCGCACTTGAGCGGCGCACGCATGTTGGGCGCCAATTTGGCGAGCTCCGCCGCCGTGTAAGGGCGGCACTCTGCGATGCGCTTGCCGTGGTGGACGAAACTGAGCTTGATCAGCGCCTCATCCGCGGCAAGCGGGGCATACGCCGGCCAGTGCGAAAAAACGCCGATCAACAGCGCAAAACCGCCGTACAGCAGCGCCTGGCCTGCCAGGACGAAAACGCGATTCATGCAAAGGACTCCAAGGGAACGAAAGGTTCTGCCGCACGCGCGCGCAGGGCTGTCAATGCCGCCGCGAGTGCCGCCTCATCACCGGCATCGGCCGCAACCAGCGACCACGCCTGCCGCGGCACACCGGCACGCAGGCGCGGCTCGCGCTGGCCGAGTAGGCGTTCGCGCGTCCAGCGCTCGCCCAGACGGAAAGCGCAGCCACCCTCGCGACACGTCGCAATCAGGACGCCATTGGCTCCAGCGCGCAACGCGTACTCAACGAAAGACGGCGGCAGCAGGCCGGTGCACACCAGCGGCAGCACCAGCACGCCCTGCGCAGCAAGCGCATCAAGCTGCGCACCCTGCGCACAGCCAAACACCACGTAGCGTTCGGGCCCGGGCAAGGCGGCCAGGCCGGTGAGCATCTGCTGGCGCAACGCATCGATGGGCCACTGCGGCATGTCGATGCCTGTGTGCAGCACCTGTGCGCTGCGAAACGGCGTGGACGACGGGCAGGAACCCACGCAAATACCGCAGCTGGCGCACAGGTCGCTGCGCACCTGCGCCAGCTCCATCCCCATGCGGCCATTGGGATGCGGCACCATGGTGATGGCGGCGTAGGGGCAGTCTTCGACGCAGCGGCGGCAACCACTGCAGTGGGCCGGGTCGACCTCGGCCACCGGTTGCGCCAGCGCGATCGGGCGCCAAGCGGTGTGTGACGTTGCGGGCGAGCGCACCTGCGCCTCCTGCGGACGGCCCTCAGGCACCGCAGTGCGCCGCCGAAAGCCGAGCCAGGGCAGCGCCAGCAACAAAGCCAGCGTGGCGCCCAGCAGGCCCCAGACCAGCGCGGCGGAGGTGGCGGCGGTGAGCGGATGGATGAACAGCAGCAACCAGTCGTAGGCCAACCCTGCGGGCACCGTACCCAGATCGGCAGGCCCCTGGCTGCGCACGGGCACAACGGCGGCCAGCACCAGCAGGGCAAGCACGCTCCCAATGGCCAGCGCACGCGGCGGAAAGACCGCCGGGCGGCTGATGCGCTGGACATGGAACCACAGACCAAACACCAGCAGCAGCGGCACGCCCAAGTGCACGAAGACAAACAGCGAGAACAATCGGTCGTTCAGCTGGGTGCCGCCCAGAAAGTTGCGCGAAAGTGGCGAAGCCAGACCCGGCAACGCGTCCAGCCACTCGGCCGTCGCGGTCGCGGAAAACTGGCCCAGGCGGTCCCAATTGAGCCAGAAACCGCCAATGGCACAGGCAAACATCAGCGGCAGAAGCGGCACGCCCGTCAACCAGGAAGGCGCGCGAAAGCTGCGGAACCGCCCCAGCATCCATTCCCGCACGACGTGGGCCAGCACCACGAGCACCATGGCATCGGCGCTGTAACGGTGCAAGCCACGCAGAAGACTCCCCCATTGCCGGGGTTCACGCGAGAGCATGTTGATGGACGGGTAGGCGCCGCTGGCCGAAGTGTCGAGCACCGCATAGAGCACGGCACCGCTGCCCACCAACAGCCACAGCAGCCAGAACCCTAGAGCCCCCAGGTGCTTGAGCGGATTGCCGCTGGTGCCTGCCAGCGCGTCGAAGCCGTGCTCCAGTGCGCGCCACAGCCGCGCCGACGCGCTGGGGACCGGCACGATAGGGAGCAGGCTGGATGAAACGGTCATTCGCCCGTATCTCAAGCGCGGCGCGGGCGCGCAGGCGGGCGCTGGCGGGCACTGCGGCGGCTCGCGCGCCACTCGTTGAAGAAGAACACCATCATGACGACAAAGAACGTCAGGCCGCCGGCAATCTGTATCGGCAAGGTGTAATCCACGCGGTAGTTGCCAGTTTTCGCGTCGTACACCGTACACACCAGGCGAACGCGCTCCCACAAACCCTCCAGCACATGCTCGCGCGCTACCGGCGAGCCTGCCAGCAGCAGTCGCAGCGGCTCACCGAGGTCGGATGCATTGAACTGCTCGCCATAGATCTGCCGCACGATGCGCCCTTGTGCGTCCACCAGACTCAGCTGGAGCACATGGTCAAAACCCGCCGTGGTGGGCTGGAACAAAAACCCGAAATCGCGCGCCAGCGCCGGAACATCGGCAGCACGCGGGCTCAGAAACTCCCAATTGCCGGAACCGATGTTGAACTTTGCGGCAAAGGCCTTGAGCGCCTGGGGCGAATCCTCAGGCTGGTTAAAGCCAATGCTCACGACATTGAACTGCCCGGGGCCCACGCTCTTTTCCAGCGCCTGTACCGCCTGTTGCAGCGCACGCGTCGTGCCGGGGCAGATCTGAAAGCACCCGGTATAGATAAAGCTCACCAGGAGCGGCTTGCCCCGGTAGCCCGAGAGAGCAACCGTGCGGCCATTGCGGTCGCGAAACAGGTGCTCGCCCAGCTCTCGTCCGACAGCGTCCTGGCTGGCGCGCAAGGCGAGGCGGACATCGAAACCGTGCGCCGACCCGGGCGGCACGGCCTCTTGCGCCTGCACAGGAAGCGACAGCGCCGCGCCGCACCCCATCGCCCACGCCAGCAGCAGCGCAGCAAGTGAGGGACGACAGCGCATGGGCAACTCTCGTTCAGCGGACCAGGCCGTCGATGCAAGCTGCCACCAGCAGGGTGCTCAGTTGGATCAGGGAGGCAAAAAATGCCGACATCGCATGCGGCCGCGTCACTTCACGCGCCAGCACCCAGGCCTTGTGCACGAAGTGCAGTCCACCACCCAACGCCCCGACGGCATACACCGGCCCCGCACCCCAGAACACGGGCAGAAGAGAGGCCACCAGGAGCGCCACCGTACTGGCCAGCACGATGCGCGCAGCGCGCTCGTTGCCGACCACCACCGGCAGCATGGGAACGCCCGCCTGCGCATAGTCCGCCCGATTGGCAATAGCCAAAGACCAGAAATGCGGCGGGGTCCACAAAAAGAGCACCAGGGCCAGCAGCAAGGGAAGCGGCCCGAGCGTGGGATTGACGGCCGCTGCGCCCGCCAGCACGGCGAAGCTGCCAGCCAGGCCGCCGACGACAATGTTCAGGGCACTTCGGCGCTTGAGCCACACGGTATAGACAAAGGCGTAGAAGAAGGCGCCCAGGAACACATACACCGCCGCCGCGCCATTGAGCACCAGCCAGGCAGCGGCCACCGCACCCACCAGCATGGCGCCCATCAGCACCAGCCAGGCCGGGTGGTGCGGCAGTGCGCCGGTGACAAAGGCCCGCCGGCGCGTGCGCGCCATGAGCTGGTCGCTCTCGTGCTCGACGTACTGGTTGAAAGCGCCGGCGCTGGCCGACGCGACCAGCACCGACAGGGCCAGCACCAGGACTTGCAGCCAGCTCGGCGCCGGGCCTGGCGTCACCACCATGCCCACCAAGGCGGTGACCATGATGAGCGAGCCGATACGCAGCTTGAACAGCGAGATCACGTCGCGGGTGCGTTGCACAGCCAGGCTGCGCGCGGGGTGGAGCGTGTCGGTGTGCATGGCTTGCCTCCGTTTCAGGACAGGCCCCACAGCTGTGCGAGGTACTTCCAGTTGATGAAGTAGTACAGGACAAAGGCCACCAGGAACACCATCGCCAGCACAAAGGTGCCGGGCGCCGTGAAACCGGCCGAGCCGTAGGTCTGTGCAGCTGCCGTCGGTGCAGTGGGCGGAATCGGCGTAAAGCGAGGGCTGACCACGCCCTGGTCAAGCTTCTTGCCCCACAGCAGCGAACCGACCGTGATGTAGATGAACAGCGCCCCGCCCGTGATGGCCGCAATGCCGCCAATGCCGACCAGACCCATCATCAGGTAGGCCGCTCCCGGCCATTCGTAGGCCAGCGCAGCGCCAGAGAACGCCATGTCCCAGTGCCGCCGCGAGACGCCCAGGGTGCCGGCGCCCATCATCACCAGGCAGAAGAAGTACATCGAGAAACCGAACAGGTAAGGCTGAATCTTGGCCAAACCCGGCGCAATCGTCTCGCGCTTGAACAGCACCGGGATCAGGAAGTACGTCAGCGCCATGAACGACAGCGTGGTGCCAATCACCACCGTCGCGTGGAAGTGGCCCGGCACGTAGATGGTGTTGTGGATGAGGAGGTTGAGCTGCTCGGTACCCATCATGACCCCCGAAATACCACCCAGGAAGCCAAAGCCAATGATGGAGATGAACACCCCGGAGAAAGTCGGGTTGCCCCACGGCGCCTTGCGCAGCCACTCGAACAATCCCTTGTTGTAGCCCTTGGCGCGCTGCGCCACTTCCATGGCCCCCGGAACTGTCAAGCCGTGGATCATCGAAGCCAGCACGGCAAAGTACATGAAGTAGCTGGTGTTGACCACTTTCCACTCGGTGCTCACACCGGGGTCGGCCAGCAAGTGGTGGGCACTGGCAAGCTGCAGGAAGAAGATGTAGAGCAGAAAAGCGCCACGGCTGACCCGCTCGGACATCGGCTTGGCGCCGAACACCACGGCGGCCACCATGTACCAGATCGAGATATGCGCCGCCACGTTGATCTGCTGCGACGAGTGGCCAAAGGCCCACCAGATGGTGCGGTAGATCAGCGGATCGACTTCCTTGATGAGCCCGATCGACAGGAAGAACGTCGGAATCAGGATGATGGCGCCGGAGACGATGGTGAACACCGCAATGATGGCCGCGACGATGGCGCCAAAGGTCACCAGGGGCACCGAGCCCTGGTAGGTCTTGTCGCGCTTGGCGACCACCAGGGTGCCAAAGAACACGAAGCAGGCAATCAGCGCGCCGACGGCAAAGAGGATCAGGCCCAGGTAGAACCAGGGCGTGGCCATCATCGGCACGTAGGACGTCATCATCACGCTGGAGTTGCCACGGAACACATCGATGTTGTTCATGACGGCGCCGATCAGCATCAGCGCGTAGGCCAGCCAGGCGATTCTTGGCGTGGCGATCCGGCATCGCAGCAGCGTCGACGAGCAAAAGTACAGCACAGCGACTTCAAAGAAGATCATCCAGAAGATGAGCATGTTGATGCCGTGCGCGGTAAGCACCGTGTAGAAGGTGTCGGCAGCCAGCCAGTGCACAGCAGGCCAGCGGGTCAGCACCACGCCAATGGCGAGGATGCCGCCGACGAGCAGCGCGACGACAGCCGTCACCGCGTTGAACTTCATCAAAAGCTCGGCATTGCGTTCGAATTGCAGGCCCGAGCGCGGGCAGGTGCGGTAGGTAGTGGCGCTGGCAGACAGCGCGGCAGAAGTTGCAGCCATGGTGTTGTGCTCCTGCTATTTCACGTAGAGGCGTCCCACCATCGTGTGGTGGTTGATGCCGCAATATTCGTTGCACACAATCGAGAACTGGCCCGACTGGTTGGGCGTGATCTTGACCACGTGCTCGTACCCAGGCACCACCTGGATATTGATGTTGGTGGGCTGGAGCGAGAAGCCATGGTTGTAGTCCATGGAAGTCAGGTGCAGCTTGTAGGTTTTGTCTTTCTCAAGCTCCAGAATGGGCCTCCAGGCCCAGAGGCGCGCGGTGAGGTAGATGTCGCTGCCCACGGGCGGATGCACCACCGGAATCTTTTCGTCGGTTTCGGTGCGCACGGTGTATTTGTCCACCATGGCCTGTGCCTTGGCGGCGAATTTGTCCGGCGTGGTTTTGTAGGTTTCCGTGGAGAGGTTCTGCTTGCCGTAGACATGCCAGAACACCATCATGAGGAACATGACCATGCACCAGGCAAAGGCAATGGCGATCCAGACGGCTTCAACGCGATCAAGCGGGTGTTTCCACCAAAGCCGCTCTGCTGGGGGAAGAATGGCACTCATATGCGGTTCTCCCTCACTTGGCCACGGGGATGGTCAAGATATCGATCACCCCCCAGAGTGAATACACGATCATCGGGACCATCACCCCGATGAACAGAAGCAGAAAGGGGTTATCGAGCAGTTGCTGAAGCATCGGCACCTTCTCGTTCTCGTCGTCATGGTGTTCCATGTTGTCTCCTCGGTTACCAAAAGGTGCAAACCATTTTCCGGTTTGAAATCAGCATAGGCTTGATTTGCAACAAGGTCCATAGGCGCCAGCACTAGTGGTAAACACCTGGAAGTCCGCGCAAGCTGCGTGGTTTTGAACAAAATCGGTGCCGCCAAAAGCGATGCTCCTACCTCCCTTGCCCCCTTCTACCGATCCCTTTGGGCGCCGGCGCACGCTTTTGCAGCGCGCCGCCTGGCTGTGCGCGCTGCTCGTGCTGGTGGTGACGGGTTTGAGCGCCTTTTTGCGCCAGAGCAGCGCCGGGCTGGACTGCACGCCATGGCCGGCATGCCATGCCCGCACAGCCCGCGCCGAGGCGGCGCGCGCACCGCCCAGCGCTGCCGAGCACTCGGCACGCGCCGTGCACCGCGCCGTGGCCTCGTCGCTGCTGCTTCTGTTGGCGGCCATGGCGGCCTTCGCCTGGCGGCGCAGCTTGCGCCTGGCCGCCGAGGGGCGCGTCGTCCTGGTTGCGCTTGGCTTGGTTCTGTTTCTTGCCGTACTCGGCCCCTTCACCGCCAACACGCGTGCGCCGGCGGTGACGCTGGGCAACCTGTTGGGCGGCCTGCTGCTGTTTGCCGCATGTGTGCGATTGGCGGTGCCACCAGGCGCCATGGGCGAGCAGCAGCGCCAACGCCTGCACCTTTGGTCCGTGGTGGCAGGGCTTGTCCTGCTGCTGCAGATCGGCCTGGGCGCGCTGGTGAGCGCAGGCTACGCAGGCCTGAGTTGCCCGCAGCTCTCCAGTTGCCGCCCCGGCGCGGATGGCTGGGCGGCACTCAAGCTTTG
>Ga0066476_100351_pt1 | contig 11030 bp, 5 predicted proteins | sample LakWasM112_LOW13_2_FD_59558 | JGI IMG/M metagenome (GOLD analysis project Ga0066476, IMG submission 59558) | Freshwater sediment methanotrophic microbial communities from Lake Washington under simulated oxygen tension - Sediment Metagenome 112_LOW13 | ecosystem: Environmental > Aquatic >... | reverse complement strand
AGGTGGCCTTCAAAAACCTCTGCTATCCCATTAAGTATTTCAGCTGAAGCGGATGTTTTTGTAATATAACCACTGCCTCCATTTTTCAGCATCTTTAAAGCATAGGAAGGCTCTTCGTGAACAGAGAAGCCGATTATTTTTACAAGAGGGTTCTTTTCAGTAATAATCCGGGTTGTTTCAAACCCATCTAGCGGAGCCATATTTATATCCATTAGTATGATGTCAGGATTAAGTTCTTGGGCTGATTCAATAGCATCTAAACCATTATCGCATGTTTTTATAACGTTAAACCGGGGGTCGCTTTCAAGTATGGTTTTTACCACCTCTGCAGAAATATTGTGATCATCAGTAATGATGACGTTAATCTTCATATCCGTAAGTTGTAGCAGTAATGTAAAGCTGAATCAACAAATACTTGTCTGATATTTGGCTGTAAATGTTAGTTTTTTTTGATTTTAATATTTGCTGTTGTAAATCAATTTTTTATCTAAAAAAGCACCAGCTGAAAAATCAGGATTGAATCCTTAAAAGCAAAAAACTTTACAGAAAAGTCAGGTAAGATGTTCAAATCTTTTTAATAGCTCAGTAGGAGTTTCGTTTTTAAGGCGTTTAAGCGAATTGTTATATGCAGCTCTTGTATTAAAACCTGCCTGTATTGCCATTGCTTCTATTGTATATTCTTTCCAGCGTTTATCTGCCAGTAATCTTGCCTCAATATAATTAATTCTGTAAGCGTTCACATAATCTGAAAAGCTAAGCCCTGTTTCTCTTTTTATCATTTCAGATAGCTTTCTTGCAGGCATACACATTTTTTTTGCAAGAATCAGCCTCGACAGATTCTCGTCAAGGAAAGGTTGTTCGGTTTGCATATAGGTTTCCAGCTCAAGAAAAACCTTTTCTTTTTGCCCGGCATCAGGCTTGTAAACGGGTAAATCCTGTAAATCATCGTAGCCCTCTTCTTTTTGGTCAGCTGTGTCTGCACTGTAAGTATGATTAGGCTCGGGTTTGCCGAAATCAATAACTGCAGGTTGAATACCTGTTAAAATTGATGGATATAAAAGTGTATACATCAAACCCAGTACAAGGTCTGCAATTACAAATACAGAAGGAAGGAAGGTAAAAATGAGATTCCTGTGAACAAGAAAAACTGAAATAAGGATAAATATATTCAGCAATGTTTTAATGAATGTATCAAACCTGATCCATTCAAGGAGAATGCTGTTAGTTTGTTTTAAAGCGCTGTGCCATTTCCTTTTATAACTGTATATCAGCTTCCATTGTAAAACGATATATACAGCCATAATGGAAAACTTAATCATAATATGCTGTCTGTAGCTGAGAAACAGTCCGTCGGGCGCATTCCATAATGCAAGTGCATTTTTATGAATATCATACAGGAATGCCCTTTTTTCGGCTTCATTTGATATATAAAATGGGATTAACTCAAGTGTATGTAAAACAAAGGGAAGCAGGTGCAATAAATGAATAAACTTAAGCTTTGTATTTGGCTTCAACGTCAGCAGTACAAAAAAATAGCTGCTTGGTCCAATAAGGTATTGAAGAGGCGACCCGATTCTGAACAGGTGCGGATATTTGAGAATAATTCCCGTAAAGGAAATATAGTTCAGGAACAGAGAGAAGGCAAGAATAAAATAACTGGTGATAAAAAAATAATAAGCCTTGGGTTTTGATCTCAAAACAAACCCCGCAATATAAATAAGGGCAAGAATGGAAGCAGCAAAAATTAATTGATCCAAAAGAGGAAAAGTGTCCATATTTCCGGATAATATAATAAAGGTAAGTTATAATTCGCCGTTAAAGGGCTAACTCAAATTGCTGTACAATTTGCCTTATAAAACAGTGACGGCTACCCGATAAGCTGAAAGCCGGCAACTTATGTAAGAAGTTTTTTTAATAAGAGATGTTGGTATTAACTCTGCCCGAATTAGTTATTACAATGGTAATCCCGGTGAATCGACTGATCAATTAATGTGGATTTCATTTAAAAAATCATTTAATGTCTGCTCGGTTGGTAACTGCAGTTTCTTTCTAAGCCTGTAACGGCTTATTTCCACGCCTCTCACTGAAATATTCATCAACTGGGCAATTTCTTTGGAAGAAAGTTTTAATTGCAGATAGGCGCACAGCTTCAGGTCTGTATTGGTCAAACCGGGAAACTTTAACTTCAGTTTATTCAAAAAGTCATTGTTGATTTCATTGAAATGACTGGCAAACTGTTCCCAGTTTGAATTGTTTTTTTCAATATCATTCACCAACTGAATGGCTTTTTTTACATCATGATTGCCACCGGTTTTTTTATACAACTGCTGAAGTTCATCCTTTACTTTAGTCAGCGCATCGCTTCTTTCTACCAGGTGCATGCTTACATCTGCCAGCTCCTTGTTTTTGTAAAGCACTTCATTTGACAGCCTTTCATTTTGAAGTTTAATAATTTCCTTTTCATTTTGCTCTACCTCCAGCTGATGGATGTATTTAAGCCTCTTTTGCTCTTCTTCATACTTCATTTGCTGCCGGTAAAATTTCTTTTTTTGCCAGTTGTCTAAGTAGTAAAGTGATAGAAGGAAAAGTAATGAATAGAACAGGTATGCCCAGATGGTTTTGTACCAGGCGGGTTTTACGATAAAACTGTAACTGATGGGTTCCGACTCGTTCCCGAGATTGTCATGCGCTTTTACTTTAAATGTATAACTGCCATCAGATAAATTGGTATAGTCTTTTTCTGTTTTTAATGTCCAGGCCGACCACTTGTTTTCAAATCCTTCAAGTTGATAACTGTATTCAATATTGTTTTGTAAACTGAAGGCCGGTGAACTGAATTCAAAGTGAAAAGAGTTGTAATCGCTGGGAAATCGCAGAACAGTATTTCCTTTTGAATTATTTTCATTGCTGCTTTTCCTTGTTAAATGCCCGCCAAGTATAATACTGTCAGACTTTCCAAATACCCTTGCCTGGGTCAGTAATATATTCAGTTTTGGTTTTGAAGAAATATATTTCTCGTAGTTAAGGTGTATAATTCCGTTATCTGAAGCAACAAATACATTCTCTTTAGTAAACGGATAAACGTTCTCAAAACCCGATAAAATTTTTCCTGTTAATTCAGGAAAGTATGTAACCCTGAAGTTTTTTTCTGAACCATTTTCATAAAAACTCACAACTCCAATTTTCTTGCCGCTGCAAAACCATATATTTCCATCAGAGTCTTCATTAAGATATTGTATGCCTATATCAGAAAATATATGGTAAAGAAGGGGAGAGGGTATAAATTTCTTACTGGCAGCATTATATTCATAAACACCCTTTTCTGTAGCAAAAACAACCCTGTTTTTGATTCTGAATACATGATTTCTGAAGGTAGAGGGTAAGCCATCCTTCTCTGTAAACAATTCTGCTGTGTATGTTTTTTTTTCAGCTGATAAGAGGATTTTATAGATGCCCCTGTACGGATGGGAAGCCCAGATATCATTGTTGTTATCAATTGCAAGGAAACGGATTGATTCCCACATACCATTGATCCTTGCGCTGCTCAAAAAATTATTATCGGCAAACTCTAACATTGTAAGTCCGGAGTAAGTTCCTGCAAGTACGTTTTTTGAAGGAGCTATTGGTGATGTTGGAACAAACAGCCAAACACCGCCATCGTGGGTTATTTGCACTGCCTGGTTATTTTTAACTATATAAGCACCGTTATGGTGGCCTATCATTAACTGGCGGTTTATTTCATCAAGATGCCAGGCTTGGCCGCCACTGTTATTAAGAAAAGTAAAGTCGGCCTTTGAGAAACTGAGGTCCTTGCTGTTGTTTGACAGGGGGGCTGAGTAAACACCATCAGAGGTAGCAATATAGAGGTTGTTATTCAGGATGCGGGATGAATAACCGGAGAGCTCATTTGTTTTACTTGGCTTGATGTATTTAATTGCAGAGTTATAGGCTATAAAGCTGATACCATTATTAAGCCCTGCCCATAGATTCTTGTCTTTGTCAAGATATATACTGAGTATGTTATTATTTTGCAAGCCTTCCGGCCGGGCAATCTGCTGCACAATTTGTCCGGCATTGTTAATTACCAAACAGCCTTCAGAAGTGGTGCCGGCAACAAATTCACTGCTGTTAATCTGCTCAAATGCATATATATTGCTTTTAATAAAAATCGACTCTGCACTTGTAATTCTTTTGGTAAGCATTCCATTAGAAAGAGTAAACAACCCATCCCGGAGTGAGCTGATAAGAAAACTGTCGTTACCAAGAGCAATGGCCCCTGTAATAACAAAATTCGGAATTGATTTCTTTGAGGTGATAGGTTGCCATTGAGTGTTCACAAATTGAAAAATTCCGTTATCCTTATCCTGGGCAAGTAATTTATCGCCTGCCAGCTTCAACATTTGCCATCCTGAAACGGCTGAGTAAACCCTTATGTTTTCATTTTTAAATTCAAAAATCCTGTCCCATGCACGAAAAAAAACCGACCCATGAAATACTTCTATGTCCCATATATCTTCAAATTTATTTTGCGACTTGGGAATAAGGTTTTTCAGGGAAGTGTAGTGCAGAATACCTTGTGCATCGGGTGAATAATAACCTATTTCATCCTGACCTCCTGCATAGACTCTTTCGTTGTCCAGTGCAATGGAGCGTAAAATTGTTTTATTGGGCTGGGGATAAAGCTTCCAGTAAGTTCCATCAAAAGTGATGAGCCCCTCGTTATTGGCAAAATACATCCTTCCCAGTTTATCCTGCTTTATATCCCATGTTTGTGCCCCCGCATGAAAGTCATGGTTGTTATAATTAACTATCTGGGGAAGGCCAATTGTGTTTTGGCTATTGGCAAAATTGCAGGCCGCAAAAAAAAGCAGTAAGAAGGCAGGTATTCGCATGCTGTAAAGGTAAAAATATCTTTGATGTAGTAATGATGTAATATAAGAATATTGATTATCAATTACTTAGTTGCTGATGATGTAGTATAGTTGTGGTGCAGAAGGATTTCAGAAAATAAGGTTTCTATAATTTTATCCTTCGATTGATATTGATTAAACAAAACTAAAATCTTGCGTATGAAAAAAGTCATTCAAGGAATGTTCTTTGCTCTTTTTATGCTAATTACAACGGTTACCTGGGCCCAGAATAAAACGGTATCAGGTAAAGTAACAGATGGAAAAGGTGATGGCATTTCCAATGCATCAGTAGTGGTTAAGAATACAAACATTGGTACAACCACAAATCAAAAGGGCGATTTTACAGTATCGGTTCCCTCTTCAGCTAAAACTTTAGTTATCACTTCGGTTGGTTATGAACCCAAAGAGGTTGCCATTACAGATGGCCCGTTAATGATTACTTTATCAGATGCAGTTTCAAATCTGTCTGAAGTAGTTATAAACGTTGGTTATGGCACACAAAAGAAAAGCGTTATTACAGGCGCTATTTCCCGGGTTACTGCTAAAGACATTGAAAATGTTCCCAATGGACGTGTTGAGCAGGTTCTTCAAGGCCGTGTTTCCGGTGTAACCATTATGCAAAACTCCGGTCAGCCGGGTTCTACTTCCACAATCCGTGTACGTGGGGTTACCACTTTTGGCGACGGCGGCAATAATCCCCTCTGGGTTGTTGATGGAGTGGTAGTTGATGCCGGTGCAATTGGTTTTTTAAACCAATCAGACATTGAATCAGTTGAGGTGCTGAAAGATGCTACATCTGCAGCTATTTATGGTACAAGGGCTGCAACCGGTGTTATCCTGGTTACAACTAAAAAAGGAAAATCAGGTCAGTTAAGCGTCAGCTACAATGGTTTTTACGGGTCATCAGCTCCGGCAAAAGTATTGAAGCTGTTAAATGCAACTCAGTATGCTGCTTTAATGAACGAAAAATCTGTTGCAGGTGGTGGTAATATTATATTCCCCAGTTTAGCAACATTAGGTGTTGGTACCGATTGGCAAAAGGAAATTTTTAATTACAGTGCCCGCCGGTATAATCATGAATTAAGTTTAAGCGGAGGTAACGACAGGTCTACTTTTTATCTGTCATTCGGTATGCAGGATCAAGAAGGAATTATTGCTCCTGAAATATCAAAATACAGGAAAATGAATATGCGTTTAAACTCAACGCACAAAATTTCCAAACTGTTTACTTTTGGGCAAACACTTGGTTATGCTCATCAAAAAAGTACCGGTATCGGAAATACAAACAGTGAATTCGGAGGACCTTTAAGTTCTGCAATTAATCTTGATCCGATTACTCCTGTAGTAATTACAGATCCTGCAGTTGCAAATGCTGCTCCTTACAGTGTAAATCCGGTGATCAGGGATGCATTCGGCAACCCTTACGGTATTTCAACAATTGTAGGTCAGGAAATGACAAACCCGGTTGCTTATGTTCAAACAAGGCTGGGTGGTTTTAACTGGTCTGATGATTTTGTAGGGAATGCTTTCCTGGAACTAAATCTCACAAAAGACATTAAAATAAAATCTACTCTTGGAGGTAAGTTAGCTTACTGGGGCGGACAGGGATTTAACCCGGTATTTTATTTAAGCCCTACCGTTTCCTTACTGAAGAATAATTATGGCAAGAGTATTAACAGTGTGTTTAACTGGAATATTGAAAACACAATCACTTACAGTAAAAAATTTGGTGATCATAGTTTTAATATGTTAGTTGGACAAGGTGCCTATGTTGATAATAATGGCGGATCGTCATCAGTAACCTTATTTGACCTGCCTATTACAAGTTACAAAGACGCTTCGTTTAATTTTGATATCCCGCAGGCAAACCGCACATCAGGTTCAAGTGATTTTGTCTTACATAAATTATCATCTTTATTCGGTCGTTTAAACTATAACTACCAGGAAAAATATCTGTTTACAGGTATTCTCCGTCGTGATGGTTCATCAAGATTCGGTTTAAATAATAAGTACGGTAACTTCCCTTCATTCTCTTTAGGATGGGTTGTTAACAGAGAAAATTTCTGGATAAATAATGACTATGTATCTGCATTGAAAATCAGAGGCGGTTATGGTGTTGTAGGTAACGATGCCATCCGCAATTTCGGTTACCTGGCTATTGTTAATGGAGGGTATAATTATACGATTGGCAATTCCGGAGCTATAACAACAGGTTATGCACCTTTGTCACTTGATAACCCTGATCTGCGTTGGGAAGAAACTTCACAGGCAAACATCGGTCTGGAAGCAACAGTTTTCAAAAACTTCAGCGTTACTCTTGATTTTTATAAGAAAAAAACTTCAGGTATCTTAAGGCCAGTTAATATTCCCGGCTATGTAGGTGCTTCCGAATCACCTGTTGCAAACGTAGCAGATATGGAAAACAGCGGTGTTGAACTTGAGCTCGGCTACCGCAAAACCTTTGGTGATTTCAGTCTTTCTGTAAACGCTAACATTGCCTACCTGAAAAACAAGGTTACTTATGTAGCTGCTGATACCAATTTTATTTCCGGTGATGCATCGTTTCAGTCAATGGGAACCGTTACAAGAACAAAAGTGGGTAATCCTTATAACTCATTTTTCGGCTACCAGTCAAACGGTATTTTCCAATCTGTAGCTGAAGTAAATGCATACCTTAATAAGAACGGTGCAATGATTCAGCCAAATGCAAAACCCGGTGATTTTCGTTGGGTTGATACAGATGGTGACGGATCAATTACTGATAAGGATAAAACAATCTTAGGGAGCAATATTCCTAAATACACATTTGGCTTAACCGTTAACCTTGCTTATAAAGGATTCGACTTTATGGCATTTGGCCAGGGAGCAGCGGGCAACAAAATATTCCAGGGCTTACGCCGCCTGGATATAGGAACTGCTAACTATCAAACAAAGGCATTAAGCCGTTGGACAGGTCCCGGAACATCAAATGATTACCCACGCCTTACCAGCAACGATGCCAATGGCAACTTTGGTTCTATGTCTGATTTTTATCTTGAAAAAGGAGACTATCTCCGTTTGAAAGTTGTACAGATCGGTTACACAATGCCGGGAAGTATTATTAAGAAGATCAGTGCAAGCAGGCTGCGTTTCTATCTTACAGCAGAAAACTTATTTACACTTACTAATTATACAGGTTATGATCCGGAAATTGGTGGTGGTGTATTTGGTATAGATAAAGGTGTCTATCCACAGGCACGTGCATTTATCATAGGAGCACAACTGCAATTTTAATTTTTAAAAATGATTATGACGTTTTATAAAAAAGGAACGGATTTATACAACTCACGATCAATCAAAAAATTTAAACAAATGAAAAAAATACAAATAAAATACTTCTTTATTGCAGCTGCAATGACCTTATCGCTGCTATCCTGCAAAAAAAGTTTTGTTGATGTTGCTCCGCAAGGACAATTCCTTTCGGAAAACTACTATGCCAATCAAACCCAGGCTTACAGTGCCATGGTTGCCGTTTATGATGTATTGCGTAAAAACTCAGGTGGTTTCGAAAATATGATCACCATGATGAATGCAGGATCTGATGATCATTTTGCCGGAGGCGGCGGTGCTACAGATGGTGCCGGCATTCAGGGCTTTTCAAATTATACGTTAACATCACTCACTATTCCAAGAAGCTTCTGGAGTGATCATTATCAGGGTATTTTCAGGGCAAATGTTTTACTTGCAAAATTGCCTAATACCAATATGGATGCTACTTTAAAAGCAAGATATGTTGCAGAAACAAAAGCTTTAAGAGCATTGTATTATTTTAACCTGGTAAGAATGTTCAAAAATGTGCCTCTGATCCTTGATGCACTAACAACAGCAAATATGTATGATGTAACACAAGCTGCACCAACAGCTGTGTATGCGCAAATTGAAAAGGATTTAACTGAAGCCATTGCTTCTTTGCCGCTTACCGTTCCTTTAACTACAGAAGCCGGACGTTTTACCAAAGGTGCTGCACAGGCATTGTTGGGAAAAGTTTATCTGTATGAAAATAAAGGTGCATTGGCAGCAGCGCAATTAGCTGAAGTAAATGGAGCCACTCCCGGAGGAACAAGCATTTATGGTTACAAGCTGTTAACAAGCTTCAGTGATCTTTGGGTAGTAGCTAATAAGTTTAACACAGAATCAATCCTGGAATGCAGCCACACAAGTGCCGGTAATTCTGATTGGGGCTGGTGGGGCAGCAGTGCCGATGAAGGAAATACTGTGAATGTAATGGTTGGACCAAGAAGTTATTCAAGACCTTCAGGTTCACCTGCACCTGCATTACCATCAGGCTGGAGCTTCAATGTATTTACACAGGATTTTTATGATGCCATTAAACTCGATCCACGCTTTACTGCAACTGTTTTTGATCTGAAAGCATTGAAAGCAGCAGGCCAGGCAGATTATATTGATGGTTATCAGAACACAGGCTATTTCTTAAATAAATTCCTTCCAAGACAATCAGATGTAAGAACAGGTGGTGGTGCTTTGGAACTGAACTATAAGCAGGATACATACATCATCCGTTTGGCTGATACCTATTTAATGGAAGCTGAGGCATTGGGTGGCACAGGTGCAAGGGCACAGGCTTTACTGGATGCTGTAAGAGCAAGAGTTGGGTTGCCATCTATTCCAGTTTCACTTGCAAATATTAAACTGGAACGCAGGTTAGAACTGGCGGGTGAAGGTCACAGGTTCTTTGACCTGGTAAGATGGGGCGATGCAGTTTCTAAATTAGGCGGCAGAGGTTTTGTTGCAGGAAAAAATGAAGTATTCCCGATTCCGAATGCTGAGTTACAGGGAACCAAGCTGGTTCAGAATCCAAATTATCAATAATAAAAATTAAACAATGAAGAAAATAAAATATATCAGCAGTTATCTGTTACTCGCTTTTATTGCGTTTGGATGCGCTAAAAAAGAGGGGATAGATCAGGATCTGAATTTCTTAAATACTGCTTCAGCCAAAAGTCTCGCCAAGATTTTTGATATCAGTACAGATAACTCAGGAAATGTAAAAATAACTCCAACGGGAGAGGGTGTTGTATCTTATACCGTTAACTATGGTCATGGTACGGGAGCAGGTGCATCTGCAGTTGTTTCACCGGGTGGCAGCACAACACATGCTTATCCTGAAGGAAGCTATACAGTAACCATTGTTGCAAAGGATATTGCAGGACATGAAACTTCTACTACATATCCGTTACAGGTTACTTACCGGGCTCCGGAAAATATAGTGTCAAATATTTCCAGATCTGCAAACAGCTTTAGTGTAAGACCAACTGCTCTTTACGCAGCTTCTTTCCTGGTTTATTTTGGTGACGTTGCCAATGAAGTTGGTACAGCTGTAGCAAAAGGGGCAACCGTTTATCATGCATATACCACAGCAGGTGTTTACAATGTGAAAGTGGTTGCATTAAGCGGCGGAGAAGCAAAAGCTGAAGTAACGACTCCTTCTACTATTCCTGCATTTTCATTTGCATTCCCTTTAACTTTTGAAGATGCAGCAGTGAATTACTTCTTCGGCACATTTGGCGGCGGACAACAGTTTGCAAAAGTTGCCAACCCGAATGCTACCGGACTTAATACCTCTGCTACAGTAGGTAAGTTTACAAGAGGATATGAAGGTTGGAGCGGAACTTACAGCCCGATGGATTATATGATTGATTTGTCAGTAGGAAAGAAAGTGAAGGTTTGGGTGTATAATCCTGATCCTGCACTTATCGGCGCAAAACTGAATGTTGAGCTGGAAGCCGCTTTTGGAGGAAGTCCTTCAAACGGAGTTGGCGTACTTAAAGTACCCATTACAACATCAGGTGCATGGGAAGAACTGGTGTTTGATTTCAGCACGGTAGGCGCTTTGCCTGCAAATGCAAAGTTTGCACAGCTGGTATTACGTTTTAACGATGCAACAGATGGAGCAGGTGCAGTTATTTATGTTGACAATTTCAGATTAACCAATTAATAAAAAGATTATGAAACAAAATAGAAAATATCTTTTCAGCATTGTTGCATTGCTCCTGATCTTCAGCAGCTGCAAGCAAAAAGAATATACGATGGGCGATTTAACGGCACCGGCAAATCTTGTTA
>Ga0066476_100349_pt1 | contig 11079 bp, 10 predicted proteins | sample LakWasM112_LOW13_2_FD_59558 | JGI IMG/M metagenome (GOLD analysis project Ga0066476, IMG submission 59558) | Freshwater sediment methanotrophic microbial communities from Lake Washington under simulated oxygen tension - Sediment Metagenome 112_LOW13 | ecosystem: Environmental > Aquatic >... | reverse complement strand
ATTACAGATGCCGTTCCGGAATCAACCGAAGGTGAATACAAACACATATTCAATACCGACCGTTATACATTACCCGATGGAACCTTATCAGGTTCAGCATTAACCATGATCAAAGCAGTCAACAATTGCATTGATAAGGTTGGAGTTCCGTTTGAAGAAGCCCTTCGCATGGCTTCGTTGTATCCTGCAAGAGTTGCGAAGCTTGATGACCGGTTTGGGAAAATTGAAAAAAATTATAAAGCCGATCTGCTTGTACTCTCAAAAGAAAGAGGAGTAAAGACCGTTTTCCGTGACGGCAGAATTGTTTTCAGTAATCCGGCATAACGGTTTTCATCTTTTTTGAATAGATATGATTTTATAAAAATAGCTGGGTGCTGAACAAAAGCAGGGAGCCCGCTCATCTGTTTTCTTCAGGCAAATAATCACTGGCAGCGAATCTGAAGGGTTTGTTTTATATACTGCCGGTAACTCTTCCTCTTTTAATTGTTTAGCAGACCAGCTGCCGGATCGGTTCTCGGCAAAATACCAGCCAACTCCATCAACGGCATAAGAACCTCCCCAATAAATATGGCCTTCTCTGCAAAAATCTGCCTGCCCTTCAGCATTTTGTTTATTGCATGACAGAAAAGATAAAATCGCAACAAAAGGTAAAATCAGTTTCGTCATACAGGCATAACAACTCTGTTATCTTTTCCGTTGCATGATCAGTTCAACAGCCTTCTCCATTTTCGGGTCTCTGTTCATTCGGATGGTTTCTGCTGTCGGCTTCACTTCCAGGTCCGGCATTACACCCGATCCGTTTTTTGGAAAGTTTTTATTGTTAACGATTCTGTACAGTGGCAGCCGTACCCGTACTTCTGTGTTGGGTAAAATCATTTCCGGAATGAACACTCCGTTGTTTCCATAATATCCACCTCCTGCTTCTTCACCAATGATCAGGATGTTCGCCTGTCCTTTTACTGAAGCAGCAAATAAAGTGGTAGCTGAAAAAGAATACCCGCCCGTAAGTAAATAAACTTTCCCCAAAAAATTATTTCTTGCCGGTTGATACACTTTACCCCTGAACAGACGGAAGGTATAAATACTGTCGTTTATTTTTTTGCTGAGAAAAAACAACCCGAGATTATAAAGAAATCGTTTTGTAACCCTTGTTTCGCTTTTAATTTTCCTGGTGGCTGCATAAATGGAATCAGCAAAAACAAAAGGTTTCTGATGAATCTGTTTCGTCAGGTAAAGAGATGTTTTGATTAATCCGCCGCCGTTGTTCCTTACATCAATAACCAGGTGTTCTACTTTTTTTCTGCGCAGCTCCCTGAAACTTTTTTTCAGAAAATGTTTTTTTAATCCGGGGCCAAAACTGTTTAGCCTAAGTGTTGCATAGGTATTGGTTGAATCAATTGTAAAACTCCGTACACCCTGCAACCTCCGTTGTCTTCTGGTAAATGTCTCAGGCGATGTTGGCGGAACCCTGTTAACGGTGAACGGTCTTCTTCTTACTGTATCGGTTGCCGGATCAAACACTTTTATAACAGTGTTCTTTACTTCTCCTTTCTGATCAGCAAAACGAATGTTGTAATTTTTTCTGATACCGAAGCGGTTGTTATAAGAAGCCATAAAACTGTTGCTGAGATTCTGATAACTGAAGTTTTTTGAGTTGCCGTCAATCGACACCATCCGCAGCATACTGTCAATAATCTGCTTTGCATTCAGTTCATCAACTGCAAGAATCTGTGTGCCCGTTTTAATTACAGTGTCTCTCCTGTTCATATTTACCGTAACAACCAGCGTTGAATCATCAATAATCTTCATACCCAGCGGAAAGGTTTTATTTCGCCTTCCTTCCTGGTACTGTTCATACTTTTTTGAAGCCCGCACACTGGTATGTCCGCAACGGATAGGAAAAACCGTTTCTGCAATTAAGTTCCTGAATTCAATTTCATTCATGGAATCCTTCAGCAATGCGTAGGCTCTTTCAAAGGAGGCATTGATTTCCGATTCATTACTGTACCAGTATAACGACGGGTGATTTTTTTTCAGCGTTTGCTCCATCACCTGCACATCTTCTCTCAGCTGCTGTGCGCTGTATTTCATCTGCGGCGTATAGTTACCGTTCGATACTGAACAGGCACTCATCAAACAAAAGAATACGCTGAATAAAAAGAGATAGAGGTTTTTCATTGTTGCTACTCCTGTTTCCCAAATGCATTCCAGCCCTGGGCAGTCAGCTTATGTTTATTGCCTCCCTTCGTCAGAATGTTTGCCCCTTCGCTTTCTTCCGTTACATAACCAATGATCCTGATACCGATCACATCTTTCACTTTATCATAATCTGCCTGTGAAATGGTAAACAGAAGTTCATAATCTTCACCGCCGCTTAATGCACAGGCAGTCGGGTCAAGCTCTAATTTATAGGCAAAGTCTTTTGAATCGGGGTGAATGGGAAGTTTATCTTCATAAATCACTGCACCAACTTTGCTTTGCTTGCAGATGTGTAATACTTCACTGCTTAATCCATCACTGATATCCATCATGGATGTAGGGGTGATGTTTTCCTTTTCAAAAAAATCAATGATATCTTTTCTTGCTTCCGGTTTTAACAAACGGCCTACAATGTAATCCCTGTTCTCTAAATCAGGCTGTACTCCTTTTGTTTCAAGGAAAATTTTCTTTTCTCTTTCAAGCAACAGCAATCCCAAATAGGCTCCGCCCAGATAGCCCGTTACACAAATAAGATCACTTACTTTAGCCGTACTGCGTTTTACAAATTTATCCGGCGCTACCTCACCCAATGCCGTTACACTGATTACAAATCCTTTTTGAGAAGATGTGGTATCGCCTCCAACCAAATCAACTCCGTATTCTTCACAGGCTACATACACACCATCATAAAATTCTTCCAGTGCTTCCACACTGAAACGGTTACTGATGGCAATGCTCATGATGATCTGTGTAGGTGTAGCATTCATAGCATAGATATCACTCACATTCACCACAACACTTTTATAACCCAGGTGCTTCAGAGGAGTGTACATCAAATCAAAATGCACACCTTCAACCAACAGGTCTGTTGTGATCACCGTTTGTTTTCCAAAATGATCTATCACAGCCGCATCATCACCAACACCAAGAATAGTTGAAGCATTCTGATGCTCAATATTCTTGGTCAAATGATCAATCAATCCAAATTCTCCAAGAGAGGAGATTTCTGTTCTTTCTTCACTCATAATTTACATGTTAGATGTTAGAAGTACGATGTACGCCTCTCCTTATCTTGAAGAAACGATCGAGCTAACAATAATTTTTAATAATATTTCACCTTCGTTTTAAAGCTCATTTATTTCAGTTTCAAATTCCACGTTAAACTCCTGCAACAGTTCAAGGAAAAACAAACTCTCATCTAATTCTTCCTCAACTATTTTCAGTTTATTAATAAAATCAGGTTTCGATTTCGCTCTTCTTGATGCTCTGTAATTTGCACCAACCGAACTGGATGAACGGATAATCTGACTCTTGTACGCCCTGTTAATTACGTTGTCAGGTACCTTTTGTGTAAGCCTTGCTACATTAATGGCAAACGTTTTTGTCCGCCTTTTCATTTCTTCTGAATCCATCTGTCATCAAATTATGATGTTTCCAAAATTACACACTGTCGTACATCTAACACCGTACATCGTATATTACTCCAACGTTTTTCTGTTATTAACGATATCCAGCAGGTCCTGGTGAATTTTTCCGTTAGTTGCCACAAGATGAGGTTGATACGGTGAATAATAGGTTCCTTCAAAATCAGTGATGGTTCCACCCGCTTCTTCCACCATTAAAAATCCGGCAGCACTGTCCCATGCCTGCAGCTTGTGTTCGTAAAAACCATCAAATCTGCCTGCAGCAACCCAGCAAAGATCAATGGCTGCACTTCCCAATCTTCTTACAGGAACACCCTTTCTGATAAACCGTTCAAACACCTGTAAAGGACCATTCGGTGAATCTAAATAGGTATAAGGAAATCCTGTAACCAGGCAGGCTTTGATCAGTTGACTTTGTTCACTTACACGGATCGGCTTCTCATTCAGCGTAGCTCCTTTGCCCCTTTCGGCAACATAAAACTCATTCATAAACGGATTGTACACGGCACCCAAAATCATCTTTCCTTCTTTTTCAATGCCGATACTTACGCAGCAAATGGGAATGCCGTTGGCATAATTCACCGTTCCGTCAATGGGATCAATGATCCACTTATAATTCGAGTCTTGCGGAAGATCACCCGACTCTTCACTTAAAATATAATGTTCGGGAAATTCTTTCCTGATTACTTCAAAAATAGCCTTCTCGGCAGCATGGTCTGCTTCAGTTACCAGGTCGTTGATTCCCTGTTTCGTATGAACCTCGAAATCTTTCTCAAAAAAATGTTTAAGCTGTTCAGCTCCTGCCTTTGTGGCGGCAATAAGGGTTTGTTTAAGCATGCGCAAAGATACAAGGATGGCCCCAACCCCTAAAAGGAAGCAAAACAAAACATATCCAACCCTTACTTTATACACTTAGTATCCTATTTTCGTGACTTATTGAACTCAGTTTTGATCAGGACTTATGAGGCTATCCATCATCATTGTCAACTATAACGTAAAATATTTTCTGGAGCAATGCCTGCTGTCGGTAAAAAAAGCCATTGATGGAATGGAGGCTGAGATCTTTGTTACAGACAATGCCTCAACCGATGGAAGCAGAGAGTATCTCGGGCCAAAATTCAAGGATGTCCGATTTATATGGAATGAAGAAAATACCGGCTTCGGAAAAGCATGTAACCAGGCATTGAAGCTGGCAACGGGTGATTTTATTTTATTCCTTAACCCGGATACCATTGTCACGGAAGATTGCTTCAGCGCTTGTATTTCTTTCCTGGAGAAAACAAAAGATGCCGGTGCATTGGGCATTCGAATGCTGGATGGAAGAGGAATGTTTTTGCCGGAAAGCAAACGGTCTTTCCCGTCACCGCTTACCTCGTTCTATAAACTGAGCGGCTTATCGGCATTATTCCCTCAATCAAAAACCTTCAGCCGGTATCATTTAAGTTATCTCGACGAACATAAAAATCATGAAGTAGATGTATTGGCAGGAGCTTTCATGCTGATCAGAAAAGAAGCACTTGAAATAACAGGCGGGTTTGATGAGGCCTTCTTTATGTATGGCGAAGATGTGGATTTGAGTTACCGGATTCAGCAGGCCGGATTTAAAAATTATTATTTCAGCGGACGATCCATTCTGCACTTCAAAGGTGAAAGCACCAGGAAGGGTTCACTGAATTATGTGCGGATGTTTTATGTAGCCATGAGCCGCTTTGTTCAGAAACATTACTCTTCTTCCAAAGCGGGAATATTTACAGCACTGATCAACACGGCCATCTGGTTAAGAGCTTTGCTGAGTATAATAAAACGGTTTATTCTGAAAATAGGTTTGCCTGTTTTAGATGCGCTGCTCATTATCATTTCCTTCTGGCTCACGAAATATATCTGGGTAAACTATGTACGGACAGATATTCTTTATGATGATCAGCTGCTTTGGGTTTCTTTCACAGGCTTCTCCTTACTTTTTCTGCTGGTGAGTTATTACACAGGCTTATATGAAAAGCTGTTCCGCTATAAAAACCTGCAACGGTCAACGGTAATCTCCCTGCTCATCATTCTTGCAGCCTATTCCTTACTGCCTGAACGGTTTCGTTTCTCAAGAGGGATTGTTGCAGGTGGTTCATTGCTCAGTTATATTATTTTAAACAGCTGGCGTTGGCTCTTATTGCAAACGGATGTATTGCAAAAAGCTGAAGACGAGAATGAACACTTTACAGTTGTTGCAGGCACGCAGCAAGATTTACAGACTGTAAATAGTTTATTGAAGCAATCAGGACGTCAACAGCATATTCAGGGTTATATCAGCCCGGTTAACGAAGAACATTCGCTGGGCAGTATAGATGATCTGCAGAAGCTGCTGGCAAACGCTCCGCTGAAAGAGTTAATTCTCTGCGAAAGCAATGCCCTTCCCTTTACGCAAATCATTCCGCTGTACGAACAAACCGGCCGGAAGTTGAAATTGAGATTACATGCCACGGGAAGTGACAGTATCATTGGCAGCGATTCAAAAAACGAAGCCGGCCATGTATTGAACAGCAGGCAATACCAGTTATCGCAATCAGTCAACCTTCGTTTAAAAAGACTGGTGGATATGGTTTCATCCTTTCTCTTATTGCTTTGTTTCCCTCTTCATTTTTTGTTCAACAAGCACCCGCTTACTTTATTAAAGCACAGCTTGCAGGTGTTACTGTACAGGAAAACATGGGTTGGCTACTCAAACCCACACCTGCATTTACCTAAATTGAAACCTTCGGTATTGGGACCTGCAGGGATTCCGCACAGCCAGATGCAGTTGAACGCAGAGGGCCTGTTGCTGGCCGATGAATGGTATGCCCGTGAGTATGAAGTGCTAAACGATATCAGCATCCTTTTTTCCAGTTATAAAAAATTAGGTATCAATCGTCATTGAGTTGGTACATTTGTTACAATTGAACGGTAAGCATGTCATTAATTGAACTTAATCTTCCCAAATCACTCAGCAGGGCTTTAAATCTGCCTGTCAATTCACCCAAACGACAACAGATTAAAGCGCTGAAAAACCTGTTGAAGAAAGCGAAACACACACAGTTCGGTCAGCATTATCATTTTGACCAGATTCTGAACGACCGTCATCCCGGAAAAAAATTCCAGGAACTGGTTCCTGTGTTCGATTACAATAAAATTTACAGTCAGTGGTGGCATAAAACACTGGAAGGACAAACCGATGTTTGCTGGCCGGGTGCCATTAAATATTATGCCCTCAGCTCCGGCACCAGCGAAGCTGCCAGTAAATATATTCCCATTACCAACGACCTGATGCGTGGCAACCGTGTTGTCATGATCAAGAGTTTGCTTTCATTACGCACTTATGAAAATCTTCCGGTACGCAGTGTAAGTAAAGGATGGCTGATGCTGGGCGGAAGTACTGATCTGCAAAAAGGTCCGGGTTATTATTCAGGCGATTTGAGTGGTATCACCGCCAAACGTGCACCTTTCTGGTTCAGTCCGTTTTACAAGCCCGGTAAAAAAATTGCACGTACCAAAGACTGGACTAAAAAATTGGAATACGTTGTTAACGAAGCTCCCAACTGGGACATTGGTTTTGTAGTTGGCGTTCCTGCATGGATACAAATGTGTATGGAAATGATCATTGAACGTTATAAGCTCAATAACATTCATGAAATATGGCCCAACCTGGCATTTTTTGTACACGGGGGTGTTGCCTTTGAACCTTATAAACATGGTTTTGAAAAATTACTGGGTAAGCCTTTGATCTATATTGAAACCTATCTTGCCAGTGAAGGATTTATTGCCTATCAGAGCAGGCAGGATGCACAGGGAATGAAGCTTGTTACCAATGAACATATCTTTTTAGAGTTTGTTCCATTTGATGAGAAGAATTTTGATACTGATGGAAACATCGTTGACAAACCCGAAGCCCTGATGATTCATGAAGTGGAGGAAGGAAAGGTTTATGCCATTTTACTCAGTACCAGTGCAGGCGCATGGCGTTACTTAATAGGCGATACAGTAAAATTTACTGATAAAGAAAAATGTGAAATCGTTATTACCGGCCGCACCAAACACTTCCTGAGTTTAGTTGGCGAACACTTAAGCGTCGACAATATGAACAAAGCCATTCAAATGGTGAGTGAGGATTTAAATATTTCAATACCTGAATATACTGTTGTAGGCGAACCTCATGGAAATTTCTTTGCGCATCACTGGTATGTGGCCTGCGATGACCGTGCAACGGCCGATGATATCCGGAATAAAATTGATGCGGCACTGAAAGAGATCAATGATGATTATGCCGTTGAACGTGTGAGTGCATTGAGAGATGTGTATCTTGATATACTTCCTGAAGCAAGCTTTATGGAATTCATGAGGCTGAAGGGCAAGCTTGGATCGCAGCATAAATTTCCAAGAGTATTGAAAGGAAAAATGCTCGCCGATTGGAACCAGTTTCTTAAAACCGGAAAATTAGAAGGATAGAATTACCGATGACATGACGGAGGCAATCATCAAAGGTTTGGCATTAGGTTTATTACTGGCCATCAGTATGGGTCCGGTTATTTTCTCCATTATTAAACAGAGCATCAGCAACGGGCACAAAGGCGGATTAAGCTTTGCCATTGGTGTTGCAGCAAGTGATTTAACGCTTGTACTCATCAGCAATGTGTTCACCGAATTATTCAACCGCTTACTTCGTTTTGAAAAAATTATTGGCATGAGCGGCAGTATCCTGCTCATGGGTATTGGCATTTATTTCCTGTTCTTCAAAAAAATGAAGCTGAATGAAATGGGCGATGGTATAGAGCTGAAACGTAAAGCAGGCGATTATGCCCGGATCTTTTTTGCCGGTTATTTTATGAACCTGCTCAACCCCGGCGTTATTGCATTCTGGTTTACATGGGCAACAGCCTTTATTACCACTCCTGTAAACGAACGTATTGCATTGTTTGGCTCCTGCCTGGCTGTTGTGTTTATTGCTGACCTGCTGAAAGTATTTCTGGCGAACCGTTTAAGAAAACGGCTCACTTTTAAAACGATCACTATTATTAATAAAATTTCCGGGCTTACTTTACTTGTGTTTGGAATAGTGATTATGATAGGAATTTTATTTTATAAAAACAGGTAGAGAAAAATAACATGCCTGATACAAAAACACCCTGCAAAAACAGGGTGTTAAATAATATTTGAATCTCTTTCCACCTTACAGCGGCAAGTCAGCAATTTTCTCCCCTTTGTAATTAATATACCAGGCTTTGCCATCTCTGTTTACCAGCAACATGTTCTCTGCCATTGGTATTATACTGCCGAAGCCTTCCTCTACCACATGCTTTCCGGTAATATCAAAAAGGTACATTATTTCATCTTTAGTCGTGTTTCCATAAAATAAGTTGTTCCCTAATATCTGAAGATTAAGAAAGGGGGCTTGTTCGAAAACAGTTTTTCCTTCTTCTCCCAGTAAATATCTGCCGCTGTCGCCTTCAACAATTGCATATCCTTTATAAAAATTAGAGACTGAATTATATTTCAGGGGAATAATCACTTTTCCTGTAAGATCAACGATTCCTTCTTTGCCTGATTTCTTTTCTTTTACAACCAGCAGATTGTTTTCAATTGGCTGAATTTTTTCATACAATTCAATGTTGGGAAGATTAACCGGTTTCCCTGTTTTATCAACCAACAAGGTTTTGTTTCCTTTTTTCCCAACAACATAGCCTTTTGCAAAACCATCTGTAATACCCAGTTCATCATATTCAAATGGCACTACCGTTTTATTCGCTTTATCAACTGCGCCATATTTATTTCCTTTTTGCAGAATAGCGATTCCGCCACTGAACCAGGAAATATTTACTTCATCATATTCAAATGGTATAATCACATTATTGGCTGAATCAATAAATCCATATTTCGATTTCAGGTCTCTTGCAGAAAACAAACCGTCATTGTAATCTCCGATATAGTCATATAAAAAATCTACAAGCAGCTTCCCCGTCTTATCAATGATACCCATCTTGCCTTCTTTTTTTACCGTAGCAAACCCGTTCCTGAATTGGGCCGGGCTTTCAAACTGTAAAGGAATGACCAGTTTCCCGCTGGTATCAACAAAACCCCATTTCCCGTCTTTCAAAACGGCATCAAATCCTTCGGCAACATCCCACACATTATCGTATTGCCCTTTTAATTTTTCCTGCAACTTCAGAGTGATCATTTCATCCGGAACAGGCAGTTCTTTTGTTTGAGATGTGTCTGCTTTTTGGGTTGGAGTGTTACAAGCCCCCAGTATTCCTGTAAACAGGATGCCAGCAATAATTTTTTTCATGTAAAGAGTTTGTACAAGTTTACCGTATTCTAAGAAAATTAGAGTGCCCTCTCTTGGGTATTTTTATCCGCAGAATATTCCTTTACTGCAGGAAAAGGGTAATCTTTCGATCTGAGCCTTTTCCTTTATCCTGTAAAAGCTCTGCTTTCTTTTCCGATCTTTACATTAAACGGTTTAACATTCTTTTTCATCATTCTGTTGTTCTTTTGATGCTGTTACAATGAAAGCTTTTTACCTTTTTTGTTCTATACTTTTGTTCCATTTTTCTGCAGCAGCTCAGTTTAACCAGCTGATTCTGCGGAAGAATGGCATTACACAAAAACGATACAGCGAGGGTTCGGTAATAACCATTCAAACAAAGCTGGGAATGAAATACAGCGGTACCATCTATCTTATTCAAAACGACAGCATTTATTTTTCCGGTGGCGGAATTCATAAAAATGACATTGTTGCCGTGTATAAAAAAACAGGCGGAAGAGAACGCATCATTCCTTTCAGCAAAGAAGCGTTTCTGTATGCCAACGCCGGTATTCCGCTGTTTACCGCAGGCTTGGTAATCAGTGGCCAGCCGTTTGTTAGTTCATTGATTGCCGGAGTAACGCTTGTGTATGCACCGATCCTGTTCTACAATATCAAACGTGTAATCACCACTGGAAATAAGCGTTACACGATCGGCAAAAAATACGATCTGCAGGTGCTGGATCTTTATAAAGCTGAAAAACTTCCCAACTAAAATTCATCATGTATATTGCAGCAATGGCTGAAAAGAAAACTGCAACAAAAAAATCATTTCTCCGGAGAAGCTTTCGTTTTTTGAAACGTCTTTTCCTCATCTTATTCATTTCACAGTTTATTTACATCTTTTTATTAAAGTGGGTAAACCCTCCCGTTACCATCACACAACTGGTAAGTATTGTAAAGGGCGATGGGTTGAAACGGGATTATGTTTCAATTGAAAACATGTCATCCAATGCAAGGCTATCCGTTATTGCCTCAGAAGATCAGCTCTTTCCGGATCATGGTGGTTTTGACTGGAAGCATATTGAAAAAGCAATTGAATACAATAAAAGAAAACCCAACCGGGTACGTGGTGCATCAACCTTATCGCAACAAACGGCCAAGAATGTTTTCCTCTGGCAGGGCGGGGGC
>Ga0066476_100343_pt1 | contig 11192 bp, 8 predicted proteins | sample LakWasM112_LOW13_2_FD_59558 | JGI IMG/M metagenome (GOLD analysis project Ga0066476, IMG submission 59558) | Freshwater sediment methanotrophic microbial communities from Lake Washington under simulated oxygen tension - Sediment Metagenome 112_LOW13 | ecosystem: Environmental > Aquatic >... | reverse complement strand
CAAGCCTGAGTTTACAGGAGATTACACCATCGTTTTATTTTCCCTGCTTAAACCACTCTCAAAAAGCCCGGATGTATTGGGAAATGAGCTGGGAACATATCTTACCGAAAACCACGCAGAACTCTTTACCTCTTATAACATCATCAAAGGCTTTTTAAATCTTACTGTAGCCGACAGCTACTGGACTTATGTTCTAAAGAATAACTATAACAACTCCGATTTTGGAAAAGGTGAAGTGAAAAATAAAAAGGTGATGATTGAATATTCATCACCAAATACCAACAAGCCTTTACATCTTGGTCATTTACGCAATAACTTTTTAGGGTGGAGTACTGCAGCCATCATCAATGCAAATGGATACGATACGGTAAAGACCTGCATTGTTAATGATCGGGGAATCCATATCTGCAAGAGCATGATTGCATGGCAACTTTTTGCAAATGGAGCAACTCCTCAATCAACCCAAACAAAAGGTGATCATTTTGTGGGTGATTATTATGTGAAGTTCAACGATGAATATAAAAAGCAAACAGAAGAACTGGTTGCTGCAGGAATGAAAAAAGAAGAGGCTGAGAAAGAAGCGCCGATTATGAAAGCAACAACCCAAATGCTGCTCGATTGGGAGGCCGGCAAGCCTGAAGTAATGGAACTCTGGAAAGAAATGAACAGCTGGGTGTATGCAGGTTTTGATGAAACTTATCACCGCATCGGAAGTGATTTTGATAAAATCTATTATGAAAGCAATACCTACCTGCTCGGCAAAAAAACGGTGCAGGAAGGTTTAGCTAAAAATGTATTTCTACAAAAAGAAGATGGAAGTGTGTGGATTGATTTAACCGCTGATGGCCTGGATGAAAAGATTGTGCAGCGGAAAGATGGTACATCTGTTTATATCACCCAGGATATCGGACTGGCCCAGCAGAAATACGATGAGTATAAAATAGACCAGAGCATTTATGTAATAGGTGATGAACAGAATTACCACATGAAAGTTTTGCAGCTGATCTGTAAAAAACTTGGCCTTCCTTATGCTGACGGCATCTTTCATTTAAGTTATGGAATGGTAGAACTCCCGACCGGCAAAATGAAAAGCCGTGAAGGAACTGTTGTTGACGCTGATGACCTGCTGGATGAAATGGAAAAAGTAGCTCAGCAAAAAACGGAAGAGCTGGGCAAGGTTAAAGACTTTACTGCTGAAGAACTGAAAGAACTGTATAAAACCATTGGGCTTGGTGCCTTGAAGTTTTATTTGCTTCGTGTTGATCCCAAAAAGAAAATGATTTTTAATCCTGAAGAGTCAATTGATTTTCATGGCTACACAGGATCTTTCATTCAGTATACACATGCAAGGATCAAATCAATTTTGAGAAAAGAAAAAGCAAGTGATCTCAACAAAATTCAAAGCACGGTTTTATTACCATTGGAAAAAGAGTTGCTCATTGAACTGGAAAATTATCCCACTGTAATTGAGCAGGCCGGGAACGAACATGATCCTTCACATCTCGCCAACTACATTTACAATGTTGCTAAAACATACAATTCTTTCTATACTGAACATTCTGTAATGAAAGCAGAGAACGAAGAAAAAAAGCAATTACGTTTATTCATTTGTGAACTGACAGCAAATGTAATTGCAAGCGGCATGAAGCTATTGGGCATTCATGTTCCTGAAAGAATGTAATTACTCAACATTTAACCGCACTCCAACCATTATCCTTCGGCCCATCATGGGCGCATAGTTGTAGGAAGGGTCGAAGGTATATCCATACGGATTATTCACAGGATCATTCACCCGTTTATCAAATGGATCTTCCGGCCGAAGGATAGGATTCTTCGGAACGAAGTTGAGCATGTTTTTAATTCCCGCATACAGTTCAATTTTCTTTACAATCCGTTTGGTCAGCTGCAGATTTGCTAATGTAAACCAGGGTGAAAATTCAGGACGGAAATCATTTGGCACAACCGGTAACCGTTGAGGACCGAATATTTTCCCTGTCAGGTCAATCATCAGTTTCCATTTTGGAATTGAATAACTCACAGCATAATTGCCAGAGAATTTCGGAGCAAATAATTGCTGCTGTTTTATCAATACATTCGTTTGATTTTTTTCTTTGGTAAATACATCCATTAAAGTAATTCCGGCAACAATCTTTAAATGCTTTTTAAATGAAAAATCTGTATTCAGCGTAAATCCTTTTGATACAGCATACCCATCAATATTCTGATAGATAATTTTTTGAGGGTCGGTAATATAATCAGGAACAATCTTGTTGGTAAAATACGTATAGAACAAAGTTGCATCAACTGTAAAGAATCCAAAGGATGGTGTAAAGGTTGAAGTATAATTCAAATTACCATTCCAGCTTTTCTCGGGATTTAATGTTTCAGCAATCACCACTTCTCTTGCCCCGCTTAATGCAGCATGATCCTCTGTAAACAGATTTACCACACGGAATCCGTTACCAATACTTAAACGGATAACTTGATTTTGTGTTGATTGCCATTTCACTGCAATACGAGGCGATACAATTCCTCCATGCAGGCTCGTTAATTCGTATCGTAATCCTCCCAGCAAAGTGAATTGACTGCTGAGTTTCAGTTCATCCTGAACAAATACACCCATCAATTTATTAACAGCAGGTTGATTAGTTAATCCGTCGGGTTTTGCCGTAACGGGTGTATTATCATCATACCAGGTAAACCTGTAGGGTATACCGGCAATGATTGAATGTTTACCCGCTTCTTTATTCCATCTTAACTGGGCAAATACACTATGCTGTTTGGCAAAATACGGAACGTACCCGTAATAAGAATCCTGGTGATGAAAGTTGTAAGAATATTCGAGCAACAGTTTTTCTGAACCGGCTTTGATTCCATAGTTGCCGATTACCTCTAACCTTTTTGTATAAATACTTTCGCCGTAAACACTGTCGGTGCCACGCCATTCTTTGTTCCAGTGCATTTCCCCACCCCAGCGATCTTCAGCTAACAAACGCACTCCAACCTGAAAAGGAAGATGATTCCTCCTGTCAAAACTCCATTTGTTGAACAATGAAATTCGCTTCTGCAAAGTAACATCCGTAAAACGATCGCTGTTTACATCAAACCGTTTCCCGAAATGAAACACATTCAAACCAAGCAATGAATGCACTTTTGCCATTTTAAACCTTGCGCTTATATCTGCATTGATTTCGTTGTAAGAAGTTGTATGTATATCCGCATTGAACAATGACGCAGAAACCGGGTCTTTTGTGATTATGTTGATTAGGCCGGCAACGGCTTCACTTCCGTATAGAGTAGAAGAAGGTCCTTTCACAATTTCAATACGTTTAATCAAACTGGCAGGAATACCGGAAAAGCCATACACAGTTGCTAAATTACTCACCACCGGCATACCATCAATCAATACCATCGTATAAGGGCCTTCCATTCCATTGATATGAATATCGCCTGTATTACACACATTACAGTTCAATTGCGGTTGCACACCATTTACAATAGATAATGCTTCAAATACAGATGAGCTTACATTTTTTTTGAAAAACTTAGCTGAGTAGGATTCAACAGCAATAGGGCTGCCCGATTTTTTGATTTCTCTCATAGTGCCGCTGATAACGACTTCTTCCAGCGATTTCATAACCGGCTTTAACTGAACGGCAATGAAACGTGCGACAGAGCTGATCTGCACAGTGTCTGTCAAATAGCCTGTTGAAGTAATGATAAGTGTATCATTTTTTGAAACTGAGATCATAAAACCGCCTTCATGATCAGTCATCACCGTCTGCTTAGTTTGCAGGTTCTTCACAGTTGCCTGCTTAATCCGTTCCTCCGTCCTGAGGTCAGTTACTTCCCCTTTTACAGAAAAAATCTGCCCATAACAATAACCGGCACTCAGCACAAAACCTATCATAAATATTAAACTACGCATAATTATTTTTTAGACTTACCTAAATTTTTATTTAGATAAATATAGAAAATATCTGAGAACTCTTATTTATTTTTTGGAAGAAAAATGCCAGCATATCCAGCCAAAGGCAATGAAACCAATGGTTGCAGTTAAAAGAAAAACAAATACAGGTCCTGTTTTCAGCCATAAGAAACCGGCTAAAGAACTGGCGATCAATGCGGCAATACTCTGCAACCCGGTATACAAACCTATAGCTGAAGCAGTTTCAGTTTTAGGAACAAGGTTGCTGATCCATGCTTTGGATATGCCTTCAGTGGCAGCCGCATAAATTCCGTAACAGAAAAACAAACCAATAAAAACAGGAACAGATGAGCTTAGTGCAAAGCCGGTATATGTGACGCAGAAAAAAAGAAGCCCCAATAAAAAGATATTCCGCATACCCATTCTGTCGGCAAGCTTACCCAATGGGAATGCTGCTAATGCAAAGATCAAATTATAAAAAATATAAACGGCAATCACCGATGTGTCTGATAATCCCGCTGCTTTCATTTTCAATAACAGAAATACATCTGAGCTGTTGAACAAAGCAAACAGCAACAAGCCAATCAGCAACTTCCGGTAAGAAACATTTGCTTCCTTCCAGTATTGGAAGGTTTGATGAAATGGAATCGCATTCTTTGGAATATGCTCTGTTTTCTTTTCTTTTACCAGCCAGGTAAAAATGATGGCAGCAATACCGGGAATAAAAGCAAACACGAATAGTCGTTTATAATCACCGGGATAAAAATATAAATACAACAATGCAATTAATGGACCCAGCACCGCACCAAATGTATCCATCATGCGGTGAAAGCCAAAAACAGTTGCTTTATTTTCCGGGATTGTTTCATCACTCAGCAATGCATCACGTGGAGCCGTACGCAAACCCTTACCAGCCCTGTCAAGAAACCTTGCAGAAAAGATCCACCATAACTGTGTACTCAAAGCCAGCATAGGTTTTGCAATGGCACTCAGCAAATAACCCAAACGAACAAATGGCAAACGTTTACCGCTTGCATCACTCAACCTTCCGAAATAACTTTTACCCAATCCGGCAATTGCTTCAGCAAACCCTTCAAGAATACCAATAGCCATTACTGAATAGCCGATGCTTTTCAGATAAACAGGCATAACAGGATAGAGCATTTCACTGGCCATATCTGTAAACAGGCTGACGAACGAAATGATCCAGATAGTTCTTGTAATAATTTTTTTTGTTGTTCCCTCCATATATCGTTTACTAAAAGTAACAGAAAGTTAATTGCAGTGAAGATGGTTTTTTCTTTCCTGATGCAACGATCATACCTTTACTCTTGTTTTAACTGTAAAGAAGCACGGCCATGAACAACTATTTATTTGCATTCTTCCTGATTCTGCTGTTTACAAACTGCCATAAAGATCAGCCCGGAACAACAGCTTGTAATATGGAAAAGGTATATAGTGAAAATGCAGTGAAAGTAACGATCAGCAATGGAATCTGGGGTACGGTTGCTTCTATGGAAGGAGACTTTATGCCGATGGTTCCACCCGCACCTGCCAGGGGTAAAACCTGCCCGGTGAAAAGAACGGTAAGAATTTATGAGTACACAACACTTGCAAATGCAACACGCTCTGCAAACTCCGTTGTTTTTTTTGACAGTTTCAACACAACGCTTATAAAGGAAATTACCACTGATGAGAATGGATTTTTCCAGACTGAAATCCCTGCCGGCAACTACACCATCGTAACAATAGAAGATGGCAAGCTATATGCCGGTGGTTTAGATGGGAATGGCGGCTTGAACCCTTTCACACACAGCGGTATTGGTTTGATAAAACTGAACATTTTGCTTACTTATAAAGCGACATTCTGAGAAAGGAATAAACCTACTGAAGGGAAGAAGTGATTTACTTACAGCAATCCTTCTTCTGAAAAAGAGATACAATAAATAACAGTATTGATTTTACAACTCTCATTTCAACGCATTTAAAAAATAATGCTCCAGGCTGATGAAGTAAGATTGCTTTGCCATACGATGTGCATTCCCTGCCAATTGATAACGGGCACCAAGATTTAATCTGGTGCTGCTTTTAAAAATCAGCTGCACAGCCGGTGCAACATCAAGATAGCTTCTGCTGATATCCGTATTCTTTAACCCAAGGAATTCACAATACAAATTAAAATTGGTTTGATTGTAACTTGTATAACTCCGTGGAAACAATAAATAGCCCATAGATAAATTATACTGAACCCCCTCATTTGAAAAAGGCAGTCCTAAAAACAGCTTGTCTTTTTTTTCAAGTTGACGGATATAAGAAACACCTGCTGTTGCCGCAAATTTATTCACCAGCTGAGTTGCGAGCACCCCTGCCTGTATGCCGCTGTTATCACCATCCAAATTCAACTCCTGGTACACCAGCGGATTATTCGACCATGCACCTGCTGCAAATGCAGCAGCACGAAAATGTTTATGCACCTCATCCTTACTGTAAAACCTATACTTGGCATAAAGTCTTGCACTTTCAAAACGCATCCCCTCTTCAAAAAACATATTGGAAAAACTACCGGCAGCAGTAAGCATGATTTTTTTACTGATACCTACCTGTACTTCAGGCATCAGCCTGTATTCCCGTCTGTTCACATAATGATAAGGCTTCATTGTTTTCATAGATAGCTTTGCAGCAATTGCTTTTGCAGGAATGTTGGAAGCAGGATTTGTAAACACATACAATTCCTGTGCACCTGTAACAGAAACAATGAAAACCAATACGCTTATGAATAATAAACGGAGCATACAATAAAAAGTTCCGCCTTTGGCGAAACCGTTACTTTAAATAGTTACATGATAAATACGTGTACCCTGCGCCTGGCCTGTTTTAAAACTTTCGGCTTTGGTGAATGCTGAAAATTTTTTGTACTCTTTTACAGGTACAAAATTTTTGTCAACGATTGTAATCGTCTGTTCACCGTTCAGCACCTGGTTTTTAATATTCAGGAAATGGAATACTTTGCCTTCAACGGTTACAGACTTGTCATTTTCAATGGCTGTATTATTGAATACTGTTACCACCTGCAGTTTAGCAACAGAGAAACCTGCATCTTCCACTTTCTTTCGCAGCTGATCAAAATTAATATCAGCTCCCTGTTTAAAGATGATGAGAAAAGAAGAATTGGCAATATCTGCATCCACCTTCTCAATAAAAGAAAGTGTCTTTAATGATTTGTTGATGGCATTGCTGCACATGGCACAGGTTAATCCGCTGGCCTGTAATGTGGCCGATTTAAACTGTGCTTTCCCAAAGAAAACCGACAGCAGAAAAACAATCATCAGTATCTGTTTCATAACCCGGTTTTAAAGAATGAAAACTGTTGCAGGCAATATTGCCTGCAACAGTTTTGTCTTGTGATAAAGTTAATTTGTTTTTTTGCAGCAATCAGCCCCCTTTTCACATTTCATATCTTTCATGGCAACTGTTCCTGTTCCTTCTTTCTTGCAGCAACCCTCACCCTTTTCACATTTCATCTCAGCGCAGCAACCGCCTTCTTTTGCACAGGTTCCGTTTGCACAGCAATCAGTCTTGCCTTCCATTTTCTTACAGCATTCCTTATCACCAGTGCATTTGCCATCTTTCATGCAACATGCTTTTGCATCAGCTGAAGCTGCAGCTTTACGATCATACTTGCAGCATTCGTGCAGATTGTTGTAAGCTTCTTCAGCTCCTGTATATTTTACATTATCATAACCGGCGTCAGCAATTCCTTTCTGAATTTTATCTTCTGACGTTTTTGCTGATGCATATTTTACAGTCATCACTTTTGTATCAACATTCCAGTTAGCATAGGTAGCACCGCTTTTTTTGGCTGCACCTTCTATGGTTGTTTTGCACATACCACAGTTACCCCAAACTTTGAACGTAGATGTTTTTACTGCTGATTTTGTACCGCCTGATTTTGTTTGAGCATTGATAGTTTGTACGCCTGCAAACAAAAACATGAATGCGGCAATTATTTGAAATGATTTCATTGTTTAGTTTTTTAGTTTGAATATAATACTAGATTTCCTTCTGCTGAAAGCAGACAGACTGAACCGGTAAAAAACTAAACTAAATCAGGAAAACATTAATATCCCTGTACACTTTATTCAGTGTTTTGGGAGGAGGGGAACAATATGCTGTTGAAGGGATTAATGATAAACCCTGTTCAGATTCGTGTAAAAGGGTAAGATGTTCCGGAGTTTCTGCACTGACAGATGCCAGTTCAAATGCAAAGTTAGAAGCCTGGTGAGAATCATTCAGCTTTACGGTTTTTACATCATCCTTGCAGCAATGATTTTCCGTTTTGCTCATTCCGCATTTACTGCAGGTACCATCATCATGGTCTTTATCATGACTGAATGAAATGGAAGAAATCTTTCCCATACAATAATGAATATTCATGACCATGCCACTTGTAACAGCAAGATAGAATACAGCAGTCATTGATATAAGAAGCTTCTTCATCATCGACTGTAAAGATAATCTTTTAACCAGGAAATGCAGATGCTAATCAGTTAACAAAGCCCCAAAAGATGCCAAAACGGAGGTAATAACCCGGAGTTGGCTGAAGAGGAGAAGCCATATTATTATTCAAAAAGCCAAAAGAAGGACTCAGCTCTGCCGTATTCAGGTTTTCAGCCCTGATAAACAGGGATAAACTTCTCACCCTGAAATGCAGGTATGCAGCTATATCGGGAAGGTTTTTAATGGTTGTTGTATTCTGTAAAACAAACTGTCCGAGAACAGGGGAAAAATTATCTGCTTTATACGGAGTGTGATAACGAAGTTCTACACCAGTGCTCAAGTTGAGGTTCTTAAAAAACTGTCCTTCAAAAGCAAAACGATTCCTGCTCAGTACAAGAGGGAGGTTAACGGGTGCATTAGCTGTTGTTTGCTGCACGTAAATTTCTGTATACCAGTTCCAGTGCTTGCGTTTACCAAAGCTGAACTGTTTTTGTAACTGCAGTTGCAGCACATTAAACAGTGTTGCTTCCTGCGCAGCCTGTGTGTAATTCTTAAAATAAATATAATTACCTGCCAGGAAGTATTTGGCACCCAACACCAAACGCTGTTGCGGTAATTCATACATCGCAGAAGCAATGGTTGTATTTTCTTTACTGAAATCTGTATTACCGATATTGAATTTCTTAAAATTGCTCTGATCATCATGAATAACCGATGGTGAGCGGTTCACATTCTGAAAGCCAAATGTAAGATAACCCAGCTTTTGCCCTATGAGTCGCTTTAATGATGCAATGACGTTATAATCCCCTCCATTAAACCCTGCGAGGTAAAACCTGCCCGCCAGTTCCATATCCCATTTCTTATTCTTTGTTTTATTGCGGTACTCGCCATTCAAATACAAATTGGTAAAAGAAGGTTCGTTTGCTCCGAAATCTGCAGCTAATGTTTCAAAACCGGCGGCTGCCTTCAGAAACTGCTGTTGATTTTTTATATCGGGAAATGAATAAATAGCCAGTTCATTATTGAAGGTTTGCCAGAAATCTTTTAATCCGAATATTGCCGGCAGGCCGTTTAAATTATACAGCAATCGGTAACCGGCAGTATCCACTTTTGTATCAGTATACTGAAATGAATAGCGGTTGAATTGCAAAGTGTGCTGAAAGCGGAACCGGGGATAAAACAGGTACACCACACTTGAATCGGTAGTAACCGAATCCTTCCGGCCGATGTCATAATGATGACGCAACAGGATATTGGTTATACTGTACTTGTTACCTGTATTGATGGTATTGCTTAATAATGATTGAGATTCAAACGAAGTACCGCCAAGGTTAGTGGGAATATTAAACCGTTCACTGAAAGCAGGCGTGCTGTCAAGCAACAGCACATTTTTCAGCCCCCCGTTTTCCGTTGCACCAATTTTATTCCCGGCAGCGATAAAATAAACCGTGTATCGTTTTTTGGGTGAAACATACCAGGTATTAAAATGCAGGTTACTGTGGTTTGTTTTCTGGTTTTTGAAAATCCCCGGCGAATTGATCAGGTTAAACCTGAAAGAAAAATTCCAGTTATACTTCACATTCTGCGTATGCTGCACACCGATGGTTTGCTCCGATTTCGGACCTATGACATACGAAAGCTGGGTGTAAGGGCGACTCGTATTGAAAAATTTTGTATCAAACACATCAGGCACATACGCATCATACGCATGAAAGCCATGGTCCCATCCCGGTTTCATAATGGGCGAAAACAATAAAGATTTTGATGCACTGCCCGTGTTACCCAGGTAAATACTTGTCCATTGAACAGGCCATCGTTTACCAAAATCATTAACCGAAGAATCAAGAAAATAAAAACGGGCTGTATCTAAATACCTGAATGCAATGGTTGCCGAATCTTCATGACCGGTACGATGCAGTAAAGTATCCTTAAACGGCCCCTTACTTCCTGATGAGTTACCGCTCATTCCACTGGGAATTCGCTGCATAAGATTTCCCCTTCCCTGCCCCATGACAGGAACAGAAAAACACATCAGTGAAAGAATAAGCACTGAAAGAAAACGGATCATACTACTTCGCTGTTGGTTCAGTTGCTGTTTTGAAGGCATACATCATGATAAAAAATAACTTGTATACTGTTTATGCAAAAACTATGTAGTACACAGTGTAATAAAAACGGGCCTGTAAGCCCGTGTAAAAGTAATTGAAATCAGTCTGTACAACTATAAATTGCTCTTAAAGTTCAATGATGAGCTGTTTTACAATTGCTGTCATCTTCGGTTCGGCTGCCTGTGCCGCTTCCAACACTTCGGCATGTGTAATTTTATTTTCCTCTTCACGGATGCCGATATCTGTAATTACACTCATGGCAAAAACAGGTAATCCCATGTGTACGGCCACAATCACTTCAGGAACGGTACTCATCCCTACTGCATCGCCACCCAGCACATGAATCATTTTATATTCACTGCGGGTTTCAAAAGTTGGACCGGTTACCCCGAGATACACACCTTCTTCTACTTTTATATTCAACCGTGCAGCAATCGCTTTTGCTTTTGCAATCAGGTCTTTTTTATACGGCTCACTCATATCAGGAAAACGTGGGCCGAATTCGCTGATATTTTTTCCAATAAGCGGGTTAATACCGAACTGGCTGATATGATCTTTAATGATCATGAGTTCACCGACCTGGTAACTCGGATTTACACCACCGGCTGCGTTGCTGAGTATTAGATTCTTTATACCAAGGTATTTCATTACACGGATAG
>Ga0066476_100338_pt1 | contig 11245 bp, 10 predicted proteins | sample LakWasM112_LOW13_2_FD_59558 | JGI IMG/M metagenome (GOLD analysis project Ga0066476, IMG submission 59558) | Freshwater sediment methanotrophic microbial communities from Lake Washington under simulated oxygen tension - Sediment Metagenome 112_LOW13 | ecosystem: Environmental > Aquatic >... | reverse complement strand
ATACTGCTGGGTTTCCGGATAGGGCGGAATGCGCCGGCCGTACTTGAGTACCGCGCCCTCGCCCGCGTTGTACGCCGCCAGGGCAAGCTCCTTGTCGCCGCCAAACATGCGAAGCAAATCTGCCAGGTAGCGGCTGCCCAGTTCGGCATTGATCCGGGGCTCCATCACGGAGGCGCCCCCTTGCACCGAAGCGCGCGCAGGCACGCCATAGCGCTCGGCAGTTGCAGGCATCACCTGCATCAGCCCAAGGGCGCCTTTGCGCGACACCGCATCGGCGTTGAAACCCGACTCCGCAGCCGCCACGGCAATGACCAGCGCCGGCTCTACCGCCTGTGCCACGGCGGCCGCCTCCAGATGCGGTTTGGCCGCCGCATAACCCGGCAGCTCCTGCAGCACCCGGTCATGCTTGCCCGTGGCGCCAGCTTTCGAGGTCGGGGACAAGCCCAGCCAGATCAGTTCGCGTCCGGCAGGGGCCTGGGGTGCGGCGGCGTTGCCGATATGCACCACCCCATCGCCATCGACAAATTGCCACACCACATCGGCATGCGCCGCAGGAGCCAAACCGGCCAGCAGCATCCACAGCGCAGCGCGGCAGTATTTACCCAGGACCGGCCATTGACCCGCGCGGAGATTGACAAGGATGTGCACCCCCCTCCTCTTGTAGATTTCAGATTTCGCCGTTGGCCCTGAGCGTGTCGACGGGCTTTCACCGAGGCGCATCCCCACTTGGACAAGCTCAACCTGAACGGTTGCGTGTGGCATAAACAAGGGAGCGCTCAATGCTTGCGTCCGAGCCAACGACGGCATGCGCCGCGCCACCCCGATGCCTGCAAGGCAAGCAGCGCTGAGCTGACAGAAGCCTCCAACGCCGCCTTGTCGGCCACCAGCTGCCCCACCTGCTGACGCAACAGCGCCACATCTTGTTCAAACTGTGCAATCAGCTGCCGGGCCTCAGAAAAAGCCTTCTGGTGCTCCAGCAGCGATGCATGCTCCGCGGCATGCGTCAGCTGCAACGCCTGCAGTTGGGTACGCAACTGGTTGGCTTCGGCCCGCATCTTCACTGTCTCCCAGTCGCGCGAGTCGCGCGCGGGCGCTGCGACTACCATCCATTGATATACATCGAAATCTGCCCATCCTGTGAGCAAATGCTGACGCCATGCATCAGGCAGGGCATCCCAGTACCAGGCAAATTCGCTCTGCTCCACGGGAACCCGGTTGGCCTCCCAAGCGAGCGGCACCCAGCCGCAGTCCATCAGCAGTTGCTCTATGCTGCGGCGAGTGAAAAAACGCAGATGGGTGCGATCAAGCAATCCCTTGTCAGCATAGTCGAACACGCCAGCTCGTAAGGCCGCCGCTACGCCGGCGTAGGCGATATTGGGCAGAGAGATGACCAGGCAGCCCATGGGCTGCAGCAGCCCGGAAAGCGCCTTGAGGACCTGCTCGGGTTGGCGCAAATGCTCCAATACATCGCAAGCCAGGATGGCGTCGAAGCCCCGCTCCTGCAACGCATCCAGCCAAGCCAGATCGTCAAGATCCTCCTCCACGACCTGTACACCCAGAGGCCGCAGCGCCTGCAGCGCAGCAGGGTCATTCTCAACCACCGTAACTGCGTGCCCGCGTGCGCGAAGCACCTGCGTCATGGCCCCCGGACCGGGACCCAGTTCAAGCACCGAGGCCCCGCTTGGCACCCGACGCAAGAGTCGCGCAGCCCAGGCATTGCCCTCGGGGTCGAAAGCATAGTCGTAGCGCGCTATGTCAGACATTTCTCCTCCTTTTATGCGGCTGGTTGCCACATCTGATCCCACAAACCCCAATGCCACCAAGCCCAAGGACGCTCACGAACATCCTTGTCCAAGCGTTCAATCACGGTATCGATGGCAACCTGCGGGCTACTGGGCAATGCTTCTACCACCACCTCCAACTTGTCCGGTGCCAAGCTGCGCGTACAGGCATGCACCAGGACTGCCCCTGTGGATTCGGCCAGGCGCTCGATGCCTGTAGGCAAACGCAGGGATCCACCCAGGAACGCATGGTCGCGCATGCGCGCAAAGTCGGGGCTCCAGGCATCCGCCAGAATCACCCAGGCCTGCCCTTTGCGCAAGCCTTCGTGCACCGGGCGCAAGGGCTCGCTCGACACACGCCACTGCCCTCCGGTAATTGCCGTTGTGGTAGCAATCTTGCGCAGCAAAAAAGCACGCTGGCCCTCACCAAGGTCTGGATTGTCCACAACAGGCATGGTCAGGATGTTCAGGGCCACCCCCTTGCGCCCCAAGGCAATCACGGCGGTGAGCAGGCGGTCGTAATGGTTAAGTACGAGGATAAACCCCTGCCGCCGTTGCTGCAGGGCCTGCACATGTTCCCAGCCCCGTACTGTGATGCTTGGTCCACCCGGCTCGCCCAATCGGTGCAAGGCTGTGGCATCGAGCATTTCCGTTGCCAGCATGTCCAGATGCGCACGCGCCCACAGCTGGTACTGCGCCTCCGTCGCTCCGGGGAAAACCTGACTGAACCGTTGCTGCAAAAACCGTTCGGTCGCACGCCGTACGGCGGGTGCATCGCGGCCCAGCCAATGCACGAGTCGCCAAGGTAAGGTGGTGGGCAGGTGACCCAGCGCAGGAAATGCCCAATCCAGGCGCCAGTCGCGGCTCATTGCACCTCTAGCCATTCGTGCTCCAGCCAGACCAGACCGAATTCGCGGTGTTCTTGGTTAAGCACCATGAAAGGCTGAGCCAGCTCTGCCATATCGAGCACCTGCAGGCCTGTATCGTCCAATGTATACACGCTCCACAGATATTCGCCCGACAGCAGCGGCAGACGCGGAAACCGCACGCGTATGCGATGCGGCCCCACCCCGCACAGGGGGGGCTTGGAGCCGAGGAACTGGGTACTGCTGCCAAACACGTTGTCCCTGTCCGGCCGGACAATGGCAAAACCCACATGAAAGGGCGCATCCCCATAAGACTCGACCTCAATTTGCAGCGTCAAGTCCTGGAACGTGTCTACCTGCGCCGGGTTGATCCCGTCGGCGGTCTCGATACTTATGCGCATGATCTTCACCAGCCCCGAGGCATGTGCCGGCGGGACTGCAGCCGGCTGCACGCCAGTCTCCGCAGCGGCTGATGCATCAGTGTGCAAATGTGCGTAACGCCGCCGCTCATGTGCCTCGTAGGCGGTCACCACGTCTTCGGTTTTCCCGATGGCGGCAATCTTCCCCCCATGAATCCATGCCACTCGCTGGCACAAGCTGCGCACCTGGTACAGGTTGTGGGAGCAGAACAGCACCGTCGCCCCCTGCTCGCGCAGCGCAAGGATGCGGTTCAGGCTCTTCTTCTGGAAATGCAGGTCGCCCACCGACAGGGCTTCGTCCACGATCAGCACGTCCGGGTCGATGGCCGTAGCCGCTGCAAACGCCAGGCGCATGAACATGCCGGACGAATAGGTCTTCACCGGGCGCTCCAACGTCTCGGCTGTCAGCTCCGAGAACGCCGTGGCGCGCTGGTGGAAGGCTTCCATGGCCGCGCCCTCCAGGCCATGGAGCGCTGCCATGAAGCGAATGTTGTCGTAGCCCGACTCTTCCGGGTGAAAGCCCGCGCCCAACTCCAGCAGCGCCGCCACCCGGCCTTCGCGCGCTACCTCACCCCGCGTCGGACGGATCGTGCCAGCGGCGATCTTCAGCAAGGTGCTCTTGCCGGCCCCGTTTTCGCCGATCAGTCCGAAAGTCTCGCCTGCCTGCACAGCAAAATCGATACCGGCCAAGGCCACATGCACCCGGTGGCGCTGCCGCCCGGTGAGCCATTCCAGCAGGCGGTCCTGCGGCTTGGCATAGACCGGGTAAGTTTTCTCCACCCCCTCAAAGCGAATGCTCATGGCCTACAACGCCTCACCCAGCACAGGTTTCATGGAACGGAAGAACCACCAGCCCCCGCCGCCTAGCAACACCACCCAGACCGCCAGCGCCCAGCCAGTCCCCTGCGGAACGGGCATATGAAGGACCACCGATTGCACGGCCAGCACCAGGCATGCCACAGGGTTGAGCAGAAACAAGATGTGAAACCGCTCGGGCACCTGGGCCAACGGGTACACGATAGGCGCCAGGTAAAACCCGAGCTGCAGCGCAACCGCCACAGTGGAGCCTACATCGCGCCACAGAAAATGCGCCATGCTGAGCACCAGGGTCAGGCCAAACGTCAGCACGACCTGTGCCAGTACCAACAGCGGTAGCCAAGCCCACGACAGGAAGGGCCCCACCCCTTGCCCGATCGAAAGTACCAGCAGCAGCCCATAACCGATGCCCAGCACCAGCAGGCTGCCGCCCACCGACACCGCAGGCAGTATCTCGGCGGGCATGGGTTGCTTGCGCAGGAAATCCTCGTAGGCGGCCAAACTGCCGACCCCCCGACCAATGGCATCGGTAAATGGCAGCCAGATGGCCAGGCCAGCCAGCAGGTGCAGCAGGTAGCCGTTGCTCGCCGCCAGGCCCGGCACCCGCACCGCCAGGATCAGGCCAAACAGCACGTAGAAAATGGCCAGGCTTGCCAGCGGCTGGACGAAGGCCCAAGCGAGGCCCAGCACCGAACCGGCGTAACGCGTCTTGAACTCGCGCAACAGCCAATAGCGCCACAGCACCCAGGCGCGCTTGGCGCCCCCCGCCGACTCCGCCCGAGACACCCCGGCCTTGAGTGGATCATGGATCTTCACATTCATTGGCACCTCGCCTGCACCGAGGTCAACTCGCGATACAACTCAGATCGATTCCGCTGCATTCGCTGGTCCATGGTTCACTGCTTCGTCAACAGCAGGGGTCAGTGCCTTGCGCGCCGCCAGCAGGCCTTGCGTGAAAGCATCGGCCGACGCTTCCCAATGCTGCTGGCGCGCGAAAGCCAGAGCCCGTTGGCACAATGCCTGACGCGCCCCATCATCCTGCAGCAAATGGCACAACGCATCCGCCAATGCCTCCAATGTGGGATCGGTCAATAGCGCCACATCGTCATTGAGCAGCCACTCAACGCAGTCACCACGGTTAGACACCACGGCACAACCGCTGGCCATCAACTCCAGCGGCATCAGCGACAGGTTGGTCAACGACAGTATCAACGCTGCATCGCACTGGCTGAACACATCCGCCAATTCTTGCGGCGAAACAACGCCGGCAGACAAATGAGGGAATGGAATGAGGTAATCACTGACGTCCCACCCTGCCAGGATGAACTGCGTATCGGGCAGCCTGCGAGAGACAGCCTCCAGAACCAACAAACCAAACTCGAAGGCTCGCCGTGGTGTGGGAGGGCGTGCATAGAAAAACACACGCTTGATCTCTCGCTCACGTCTCGGTCGCTGACGGTAGCAATCATGATCGACACCGAAACTAATGGCGTGCGTCCGCATGCCATAGTCATCCTTCAGTTTTTGCGCCAACCATCCGCCAGCCGTAATACCAAAGAAACCAAAACGGTAGGTGTTTTCGGCAAGCACCGACTCTGTCCCCGTGGGATAAAAGCTGGGCTCGAAATCCTGAACGAAGTACAGTTTTTTCGCGTCCCCTGCGACCGCTCGCACCGGATACGCCGTTTGCCAGCCGGTGGCAATCACGAATTCACTGTTGGGCAAACCGTCGAACCCCATGAAGACCTTCGCCTTCAGAGGGAAGAAATGCTCGCAGATATCCTGGCGCGCCGACTCAGCGCTTGCATGGTTGGTCGGGCTGACGATGACGATATTCGACTCCCACCCCATGCGCTCCAGGTGCATGATCGTGCGAAAGATCGTCTGATGCCCTCCGGAACCGATATTGAAGTCTGGAATAAACCACAGCAAGGTTCCCGCGCGCACCGCCCCCGAGGCCAGCTCCACCTTGGCAACGCGAACGAAATCGTAATGCGTGAAAACGTTGCGGCTCTTCAAGCTGCCCGGCCCCTGCGTGAGCCGCCGCCTCACCATGGACAAGGCGCCCCACACCCCATGGCGTCGCGCCAAATCCCAAACCTGCCGCATGCGCAGCCCGATCAACCCTGCCATAAATACTCCAAAAACGCATCGCTCACGCGCATCCCGACATTTCCCGACAACGGCGGCAAGTGCCGATTTCAAACTGGTCCTTGGCGCAAACTTCTTGCCGACGATGCTGCCAGATACCGTTCATGTTCTGTGCCACAGAACCTACGCGGGACGGCCACGCTGCAGCGCCTGGTCGCGCGAGAGCGCCCCCAACAGCCATCCCGGCAAACGCCGGTGCTGCGTCCCCAGGAATTGCCCCGAAGTGCGCGCCAGCTCGATGCCCGCCATATAGATGGTGCTCTTCACCCAGCTCCAGCCACGCAGGCCAGCCTGGCGCAGCCAGCCGGCATCACGCCGCGCAAGCAGCCCGGCGCTCGCCCAGGCACGCAAAAGACTGCGTTGCATGTCATAGCCAAAATCACGTTGAAACGAGCGCGCCTCGTCAAAATTGCGCTGCAGGGTTTCCCAGACGCCGAAATCGTGCGAGTGGTACACCGCGGCCTGCGGCGCATAGGCCTTGCCATAGCCCGCCTGTACGGCAGCGAGCGCCCAGGTCTGGTCCTCGGCAAAGGCGACGTCCGGGAACGGCAAACGCTCCCAGACCGAGCGGCGCAGACAGGAGTTGTTGTTGGAGAAAAAGTGCAGCCACTGGCGGTAGCCAAGGTCGGTAGCAAAGCGGGCGCGGTCGTCCAGGCGCACGACACTTTGCTCGGCCCCGAATCCCGCAAAGTGCTGGGCGAGTTCGCGCTGCGTTACCGCCCGCGCGTCGGGGTGGGCGTTGTGCGGGCCGAAAGCGCCGGCCACGTCGGGCTCGGCGTCGCAGGCCGCGACCAGGCGGGCAAGCCACTCTGTGCCCGCGGGCCTGGCGTCTTGCGTGATGAAGACCAAAAACTCGCCAGTGGACAAGGCTGCCAACTGGTTGCGCGTGCGCCCATGGCCAAAGGCTTCGGGCGCAATGGTCTCGCAGCACACGCCGCGTGCGCGCACCAACTCAACCGAACCATCGGTGGAACCCGAATCCATCACGATCACCTCAAACGGCCAGGGGGTGCGCTGCGCCAGCACGGCGTCCAGTACCTCCCCCAACAGGGCGCCACCATTTTTGACCGGGATAAGTACGGACGCTCGAAAAACCATGGAAATTGCAAAGTACACCCCCCGCGTGCAGCAGAGCCAAAGCCCATGCCTGCGTCCAAAAGGCGTCGAAATAAAGTTAACCAAGCACTTTAACGTGCTGCATGGATTTCGGCAAGGCACTTACGCGCCGAATCATCGTCAGATGAACTGCGCTTTCGGGCGCTACCGCCTGCTGCCTTGGCCGACAAAATTGCTGTGGAATTCAAAGAAGCCATCAAAGCACGGGGTTTCCGCTACTCCCCAGCTGCGCGTGCAATCTCTGCAAATCTTCGGGAAATTCCTCTGGATTCAGGAACATCGCATCCCCCAGAACCTGCCCGTTATAAAAATCCTTGAAAACCTGGGTGATGCGGCCAGGAAACAGCCCGGCATGCCCACTCCCTTTGAGAAATACGGCCACGAAATCGCTCCAGACCGCACCGTCCTGGCGGCTGACATAGGACTCCAGTACACAGGCGTCAACCCCGTTGCGCTGTGCCCAGGTGATCAGTGCCTTGCCGCTATCGGGGTAAAAGCGCCAGCAATCGACAGGATAGCGGTGGAATGTGCCATTGGACGGCGCATTGAGATAAAACAGGCCGGGCGATTTGAGTACGCGCATGATCTCGAGGAACAGCACCCAAAACAGCTCCGAATGCTCAAAACACGAGGTGCTGACAACAATATCGACCGAGGCATCTTCGAAAGGCAGCCGGTAGGGGTCGTCGAGCACGATATCGACCCCTTGGCCCTGCACGAAATCAACACCGACGAACTTCAACTGCGGCGGGGACACGCTGCGCAGCGAGCCATTCACATCCTGCGCGCCAATATCGACCACGACCCCTTGCGTTAATTTCGCGGCATAAATATCGAAAAACAACTTGCCGTTGCTCATGGCCGTAGGATGCATGCGTCGCCCTCAGAAATTACAGAAACAATATATTTTTGAAAACCTGTTTCACTTGCGCTTGAACATAGCGCTCACGGCATTTTCATCCAGGTGTACGCCGTATTTTTTGAACAGGCGCTGCTGCACATCGCTACGCCCCTGCTCACGGCAATAGTTGACGGCACGCTGTGCAGCAGAGGCGGACACACTGCTCCAAGGCATGATCTGGCCGGGCCTCTTGGCGGCGATCTGGAACAGATAGACAAAGTCGCCGTCTTTAACAGGCCCCACGATGTCGCCCTGATTAGCAGAACCCAGGGCACGCAGAATCTGGTTGTCTTCATTCAACGCCACCCAGCCCAGGTCGCCCTGCACGTCCAGCTTGTAGACCTTCTCTGCCTTCAAGGCCGCATCCTCAAACTTTTCGTGCCCTGCCCCAATGGCCTGCACTTGCTCCATCAGCCAGCCCCCCTCAGGCTCGCCCTCCACCGTGCTCCCGATGGGCAAGATAATGCGACTCAACCGGATGGAGGTGGGAACCGCGAACGCATTGGGATTTTTGTCGTAAAACTCGTGTGCCGCAGCCTCGTCCTTGGGCGCCTCGCAGGCGGGGCTTATTTTTTTCAAAACCGCATGGGCGTAAATATCGTCAAACCGGTCGTCACCGCCCTCACCACCCTCACCGCGCCGTGCCACGCCTAAACCCGGTCCTTCCAGGGCAAGCGCGCGGGCCAAAGCCATCTCCTGCACCACCAGTGTGACGCCCGAAGCATTGCGGGCCGCGGCCTTGAGATCAATGCGGCGGTCGAGGTACCGGGCCAGGTCTTGTTCCGTGATGACTTCCCCATTGCTGAAGCTGGCAAGGACAGGGCTCTTGACCTCCTGAACCGCCGCCGCAACGGGCGCTGTAGCTGCTGTAGCTGCTGTAGCTGCTGTAGCTGCTGTAGCTGCTGCCAGGAGAACGATGCCAGGAATAAAGTTGCGGATCAATGTCATGCTCATGTTTTCAATATTTTCAATATTTCTGGTCGGATAGCTCGATCACGGTCGTGGCTGCGCGTGCTCCCAGAGGGGGCCATAAAGGATGTCTGCCCACTTCCCCGCAGAATTGAGCACCAGAATATCCCGGTGCCCGTCGCCATCGATGTCCTGCAATTGCAAACTAGTGGAGTACCCACTGGTTTGCAGCTCCCGGGTTTGCAGCACATGGCCAGCATCATCAAGACGCTGCAAGGTCAAGCGCTGGCTATCTCCCCAGATGACGAGGTTGTCCTCCAGCACCGCAACAGAACTCGAACCCCTCGGATCACCGGCGATCCATTGCAGTTCCCCTGTTTGCATCTGGATACGTGCGTCGCGCCCGCCGGTTTCCAGCGCAACATACAACCACAACCCTGAAGGCGATGGCCGTACCTGGCGCGGTACGGCGGTGAAACTGGCCAGCACCTTGGGCGTGGCAGACAGGTCGGCCTCGGGCACTGCCACGACTTTCTTGTCGCCCAGACACCCGACCACAATGCCACCCTGCGTGGAATGGGGCAGTTGCGAAACACGGACGGGGTGCCATGGCGTGAGGCACCAGGTGGCCTTGCGCACCTGGGCACCCTGGGGCTGCGGTTCGCTCCAGTCGACCCAGGCGACCTCCCGGCCACCATAAGGGGTGGCCAGCATGCGGTATTGGCCTGGAGGCGCCGGCAGTGCAATCACATCGCGCGGGGAAAACCCGACTTGCACCTGGGTCAGCCGGGTCAAATGCCCGTCAGCAACCCGAAAAATATCCAGACTGGAACCCGTTTCGACGGCCGCCACCAGCAAATGCGGCGACAGCCAGGCGGCGGAATCCGGATGGTACGCCAAGGGCTGGCGGTCGAGCAGCGTGGCCGTGCGGCCCTGGATACGAAACAGCGACAACTTACCGTTCGCATGCTCCACAGCCCCCAGTAGACAGTCTGAGGCCGTACAAAGGAGCTGCCCACCCCAAGCCACAGGCAGGTCCAAGTGGACAGTCTGGGCGGCGGCCTCTTTGGGCGCAAACAGGTTTTGCCCCGTCGTCTTGGAAGCAGGAGGCGCCGGAGCCATCTGGCAACCCAACACCGCCAAGGCAACAAACACCCCGACAAGACGACCCAACCACTTAGGCAACTGCCCCATGACACACTCCAAAAAAATAGCGCCTTGCGGCGCTATAAGAAAACCCGTCAATCATTGACAGATTTTATTTTTCAGACAGCAGACAACCCGAAGGCTGGCTGCTACAGAAAATTACTGATGAAAGCCCAGCACCGTTTGCACAGCACCAAAGGCAGGCGCATCAATCACGCTGTACGAAAACACACTGGCGCCATTGTTGTTGCCCAAAGCATCAACAACACCCGTTGCATCCCACTTGACAAAGCCGTCGGTGAAAGTAGCGGGGCGACCGACCATGGCAGACGGATCAACCACATCCAGCTCGGCATGAGCCAAGACGAGGTTCGTCGATTTGAAGTTTTGTGCATCGTCATAAATATTGACAGTGTACGTCTTCTTTTGGTTACCGGTAGACCAAACCACGATGTTGGTTTTAGCGCCGCCATCCAGGAAATAGCGCATGGTGAAGTTCGCGTCGCTAGCAGGAACAGCAGGAAAACCACCAGCAGGCAACGCAAGTGCGTCAGCTGCATACACCGTATGAGCCGCACCACCTGCATAAATCAAAGAGTACGCATCAAGCGAGCCCAGAGCCGTAGCAGCCTTAAAATACAGCGGGCCATCAATCACAGGCAGATAGGCGACATCCTGAGTAGCGGTATTCACTTGGAAAGCGTGTGCCGCGAGCTTGCCACCAGCCGAGGGAACAGTAGCACCAGCAGCAGTACACGAAGTACCAGTGCCTTCAGCAAACACCAAGTAGCCACGCTGACCAGCAGTGCCTTGACCTGCTTCGGTGGACCAAACGAAGGGCTTGTAGTCGTTTGCGGTCATTTCAAAACAACCGTCGGTCACGTGGTTGGAGTCTTGGTCAAAAAAGGCCCAAAACACAGGCGCAGTCGTAGTGCCGCCATTCACGAGGCCCACAGCCGTGGTGTCCGTAGCACCATTGTGGATCACGTTGGGAACTACCACGCCGTTCGAGAATGTGCCCACAGTGTATGCCTGCGCCACGCCAGCGCTCAATACGGCGGCGGCCGCGACGGCTGCCATTGCAAATTTTTTCATCTTCTCAGTCCTTAAATAATTGAACGAAGCTTTCCCAGCGTTGCG
>Ga0066476_100332_pt1 | contig 11484 bp, 8 predicted proteins | sample LakWasM112_LOW13_2_FD_59558 | JGI IMG/M metagenome (GOLD analysis project Ga0066476, IMG submission 59558) | Freshwater sediment methanotrophic microbial communities from Lake Washington under simulated oxygen tension - Sediment Metagenome 112_LOW13 | ecosystem: Environmental > Aquatic >... | reverse complement strand
ATCGTGGCGCAATCGGCATTAATATTTTCACTATTTCTTCAAACTGTGCAGCATCCTTCACCGGGTAGATGCGTATCAGATCAACCAGATCCATTCTTATATCAGGAATTTCCTGTTGCGTGATGGCTGCATATTTTTTTACTGTTGATGAAAGCAGGTAACAGATATTGAGATGCTGCGTAAGCAATTCCAGAACAGGAGCAGATTGTTTTGCTGTTTGAACAACCTTGTCTGCATCAATACCGGTTAAGGTAAATATTTTTTTAACAACGTCTTTCCTGTTTTGAGGAACAATGCCGATTGTATCACCCGGTTCGTATTCAATGGTTTCATCACATCCGATTTCAACATGATAAGTTGCTTTGTTTGAACCACGATCGTTCAGGTTAATATTTGCCAGAACTGTACCCCGGTAATATTTTTTACCTGTAGCTTTTTTAACAGGCTGTTGCTGAAGAACAGGCACATTTTCTACAGACTGGCTTTCAATTACATTCAATACATTCCCAAACCATTCCATTGCCTCTACTTCATAATCTACATCACATTTACGCAAAGGAACAACCCGCTTTGCACCGAATTTTTCAAATTGAAGATCCACATCCTCTCCTGTTTTACAAAACATAGGATAAGATGAATCGCCCAGTGCCAATACACTGTATTTCAAATTGGGTAAAGACAGCTCATTATCATGTATATGATCATAAAACTTTTTCGCCGATGCAGGAGGTTCGCCTTCACCCTGTGTACTGATCACTACAAAAAAGTATTCCTCTTTTGAAAGATCACTCAATCGATACTGATCCAATCCAATCAGTTTTACATTTATTCCTCTTTTCTTTGCTGCAGCGGCCAACTGTGTGGCAAGTTTTTTTGAATTGCCTGTTTCGGTACCAAAAGCAAGACTGATTTTTTTAGTTGTTGCAGGTTTTGTTTCATGTCCATTGGCAGAGCCATTGGTTAAACCATTCGAAACAATACCACTCAGGTAACCATTGATCCAAAGCAGCTCTTCCTTTGAATAGCCATTCAGAAAATCATGCAGTTCTTTTAATCTTACCTCACCAATCATGTGTATGCTTCTTTTGCAGTTTATAATTTTTTAAAAACAGAACCGGCTTCGTTTCCGGCAAACCAATTAAAATCCCGGTGCAGCTTCACCACATCACCTACAATGATTAAGGATGGCGAACTGAATTGCTTTCCGGCAAAGTCAACGGCACATTCTTTCAGTGTGGTAATATGAACTTGCTGATAACTTGTAGTTGCCTGCTCAATAACAGCAAGTGGTGTTAGCGGCTGTCGTGAAAAGCGCAACAGTAATTCTGCTAGATCTGTAATATTTTTTGCAGCCATATAAAACACCAGTGTATCATTGGTATTTGCCAATGCCTTCCATTTTTCAGTACTGTAAAAACTATTTGGGTTAAAAGTGATAAACTGTACAGCCTGTGAATAATCCCTTGCAGTTAAAGGAATACCTGCATAAGCTGAAGCTCCTGATGCAGCTGTAATCCCGGGAATAATTTCGAACGGAATTTCATGCTGATGCAATGCACGTAACTCATCAAGCACATTACTGAAAAAAGCAACATCTCCTCCTTTTAACCGAACTACCGTTTTCCCGTTTAATGCATACTTAAGGATCAAAGCTGTAACATCTTCCTGCAAAAGGGATGCTTCATTATATCCCTGCTTACCGGCAAGTACGATCAGTGCATCTTTTGCAGCATGTTCATCAATGATTTCGGGATTTACCAAACGGTCAACAATGATAACATCGGCTTCTGCCAGGCGCTTTTGAAGCTTCACTGTAATCAGTTCGGCATCACCCGGGCCAGCCCCTGCCAGTATTACTTTCCCTTTGGTTGATTGTTTCATGTTTATTTAGTCTACCCATCGGGTAGGAATTATGCTTAAAAAAAATAACTACTTGAACAGCACGGCTGCGACAGTACTGTTGCTGGTTTCATCAATCAAAATCGCACTTCCATTTGCATTCAGTGTTTCATATCCATCATATACAACCGGTGATGCCGTTTTGATGGTTGCTTTAACTACTTCATTCAGCTTTACATTTCCTTCAACTGGCTGGCGTTGCAAACTGTTCACATCTAATTTATACTCTACTTCTTTCACAATTGCTCGTACAAGACGACTGTTGTGCTGCAGGTAATACTTATTACCGGCAATCAAAGGCTTCTCATCCATCCAGCAAAGCAATACTTCCAGTTCATTACTTACCTTGGGGAGATTATCTGATTTTACAATTGAATCGCCCCGACTGATATCAATATCATCAGCCAGCTGTATGGTTACACTCTGAGGGGCAAATACTTCATCCACTTCTTTTCCTCCTGCCTGTAAATGACTGATGGTTGTTTCGATGCCTGCAGGTAAAACAGTTACCTTATCACCCTTCTTATAAATACCACTGATTACTTCACCTGCATAGCCACGGTAATCGTGTAATTCTTCTGTTTGAGGGCGAATCACCAACTGTACCTGGAAACGTGCATCCGTTAAATTCACATCGTTGTTGATTTCAACTTCTTCCAAAAACTCAAGTAAAGGTTTACCATCATACCAGGTGATCAATTGAGATCTGTCAACAATATTATCTCCGTTCAATGCACTGATAGGAATATAGGTAACATCCTTTAATCCCAGTTGCTTCGCCACTTCTGAATAATCAATCACAATGTTGTTGTATACATCTTCAGAATACTCAACCATATCCATTTTGTTGATCGCAACAACTACATGCTGTATTTTCAGCAAAGAAGCAATGATTGAATGACGGCGTGTTTGTTCAATTACACCAAGCCTGGCATCAACAAGTATAATGATCAGATTTGCGTTGGATGCACCGGTGATCATATTTCTTGTGTACTGTACATGACCGGGAGCATCTGCAATAATGAATTTGCGTTTGGGTGTAGTGAAATAACGGTACGCCACATCAATGGTAATACCCTGTTCTCTTTCTGCACGCAAACCATCAGTTAATAAAGCCAGATCAACAGAGCCATCTGTTCTGTTCTTGGTTGACTTTTCCAATGCCTCCAGCTGATCGATCAGGATATTTTTACTGTCGTACAGTAAACGACCGATCAAAGTGCTTTTACCATCATCCACACTGCCTGCTGTTATAAAACGTAATAAATCCATTAAGTTATAAGTTGTATGTTATAAGTTCTAAGAAAAGGTCAAAGCATTAAAGTGATTTGTACTTACTACTTATCACCTAAAACCTATCACTTTAAAAGTAGCCGTTCTTTTTTCTGTCTTCCATTGCAGCTTCCGTTACTTTATCATCAATTCTTGTTTCACCCCTTTCACTGATCTTGGTTGCAATGATTTCATTCACCACTTCTTCCAGTGTGGATGCATTTGATTCAACAGCAGCGGTACAGGTCATATCACCTACTGTGCGGTAGCGAACTCTTTTTGTTACTACTTTATCTCCATCAGCAAGTTGTACATGTTCACTCATAGCCACCAGCTGACCTTCATGTTCAATTACCTCCCTGTCATGTGCAAAATAGATGGAAGGAAGATCAATTTTTTCAGTACGTATATAATTCCAGATATCCAGTTCAGTCCAGTTGCTGATCGGAAACACACGAACATTTTCGCCCTTTTGTATACGTCCGTTATAAATACTCCATAATTCAGGCCTCTGCAACTTTGGGTTCCATTGGCCAAACTCATCCCGTACGGAAAAAATGCGTTCTTTCGCTCTGGCTTTTTCTTCATCCCGCCTTGCACCGCCAATGCAACAATCAAACTTGAACTCTTCAATTGTATCTAACAATGTGTAAGTCTGTAACCAGTTACGGCTTGGGAACTTTCCTTTAGGTTCGGTAAGGCTTCTTTGCTTGATTGTATCTTCCACTTTACGTACAACTAATGTTGCACCTACTTCATTCGCCATCCAGTCTCGGAATGCCAATGCTTCAGGAAAATTATGGCCTGTATCAATATGCACTAAAGGAAAAGGTATCTTTCCTGGTGCAAATGCTTTTCTTGCCAAATGCACAAGTGTAATGGAATCCTTGCCGCCGCTGAATAATAAAGCAGGTCTTTCAAACTGAGCTGCCACTTCACGGAAAATGTGTATGCTTTCCGCTTCCAGCTGCTCCAGGTAATTTAACTTATATTGACTCATATTCTTGTTTCTTTAAAGTCCACCTGACACGTAGACTTTATATGCAAATAAACACCAAAATCTCCTAACATTTGTTGATAAATACGCAAACGATTGCTGACCGCCGTCAGGATTTTTTTTCTTCTTCAGTTTCTATATGTTCATGCAGTCCGCATTCTTTCTTACTGCTGTCTTCCCACCACCAGCGACCGGCCCTGAAATCTTCACCCGGCCGGATAGCTCTTGTGCAAGGGGCACAACCTATGCTGACAAATCCCTTATCGTGCAGAGAATTATAAGGAACATGGTTTTTCTGAATGAATTCATTCAGTTCAGCCCATGTCCAATGCAGTATGGGGTGAAATTTAATGACTTGGTTGGCTTCATCCCACTCCAGTTGAGGCATATTCTGCCTGTTGGGGCTTTGTTCAGCCCGTAATCCTGTAATCCAGATGTCCTTTCCCCTCAAAGCCCTTTGCAGAGGCTCCACCTTGCGGATAAAACAACAGCCTTTCCTGTTTTCAACTGATTCATAAAATGAATTCGGTCCTTTTTCAGTTACAAAATTCTGGATCGCCTCCGCATTTGGATAATATGCTTTGATGGGATGCTGATAAGATTCCAGCGTTTGCCTCCAGGTACTGTAGGTTTCTGTAAACATTCTGCCCGTATCAAGTGTAAAAACTTCGATGGGCAGGTTTTGATTAAAGATCAGGTGACTGATAGCCTGATCTTCCAAACCAAAGCTTGTTGAGAATACAATACGTCCTTCGAATCGTTGACTCAACAATCGAAGACCTGCCTCTGGAGTTTGATCCTTCAGCAGGTTTTCCAGTTCTGTTATTTTTGCCTGTTGACTCATTTTCAGTTGAAATTTAATCCTGCCAGTTCAAGGCTTTTCTTTTTTAATTTTCTGATCTCCACATCTTCAATAATTGGTTCGGGAGTTAAAATAAGCGATGTGCCGTTTTCCCTCCACCAATTAGTATTGAGTAATTCGGTTGCAGGCAAAACACCAATCAAATACTTACGATCGCTTTCTGCATGCCATTCTTCAATCCATTCAAAACGTTCTTTCGGAACAAAGTTCCAGTCGTCAAAGCTAACATATACTTTGAGATAGAAATCAATTGTCAGTTCATTGGGCTGATGATAGTATAATTTCTTATACTCATATTTATAATCATACCGTAAAGCAGAGATATCACTCAACACGGCTGATGCTGTCGGGAATGAACCGGCACCTTTACCGTAAAAGAATTGCTTATCAGAAAAAGAGCTTTCAACCACTGCACCGTTATATTCATTCTTCACAAACGACAAATGATCATCATGCTTCACAAATTGGGGTAATACAAATGCTGCCACTTTTCCGTTCTGTAATTTCTTGGCCTGCCCTACCAAACGGATTTCTAAATTCTTTTCACGGCCGACAGCAGCGTCAGTTCCCTGGATATTCTGAATACCTGTAAATAAGATTCCCGTTGGTTTTGAAACAATACCATAAGCATGCAGCAACAGGATCACCCATTTATTTACTGCATCCCAGCCATCAACATCCAATGTAGGATCTGCTTCTGCAAAACCCAGTTGCTGCGCCTGTAATAATGCCTGTTTGAAATCAAGCTTCTCTTCAAACATTTTAGTGAGAATATAATTGGTGCTTCCGTTTACAATTCCTCTTATACCGTGAAGCAGGTCATTATCATAATATTCTTCCAGGTTACGGATTACCGGGATTGAAGCACAGGCTGATGCTTCATACAGGAATGAAAGACCGGTTTCCGTCTGCAGTTGCAGCAACTCAGGCAAATGTTCAGCAATCATCTTTTTGCTGGCACTTACCACTTCTTTTCCGTTCTTCAAAGCCGTTGAAACAATGTAAAAAGCCGGTTCGCTTTCATTGATCACTTCAACGATTACATTGATCTCTGCATCGTTCAGTAATACATTCTTATCTGTTGTGAATAATTCATCGGGGGCATTACGTTTCTTTTCCGGATTTTTAATACAAACTTTTTTTATTCTTGCATTTAATGAAGGGGTTTGCTGCAATACTTTATACAGGCCTTCTCCCACCACTCCGAATCCAAATAACCCGATGACTAACTGTTTATCTGATGACATACTTAATTTGTTAATTGCTTATTTAATTGCCCCTTTTGAGTTTGCTGCAGAAAAGAGTTGATTGCTTTAGTGATTTGGTCATACTCCAGCAAAAAGCCATCATGACCATAAAATGATTCAATACTTTTAAAACTTGCCCCGCTGATTGTATTGGCAAGAAACTGCTGTTCACTCACAGGAAACAAAATATCATTGCTGATTCCTATCACCAGTGTTCTGGCAGTAATTTCTTTTAATGCGAGTTCTATAGAAGAACGGCTGCGGCCAACATTATGAGCATCCATTGCCTTACTGAGAAAATAATAACTGAAGGCATTATAACGCTTCACTAACTTTTCGCCCTGGTAACGCTGATAAGATTCACTCTTGAAATTGTCGAGTTCATCATTACTTTCTTCAATCTGGCTGATGCCATAAGCATCGTAATGACGGTAAGAAAGTAAAGCAATGCTTCTTGCTGCAGTCAGTCCTTCACTGCCGGCATCGGCAGATTTATTTTTCCATGTTTGATCTGCTTCAATAGCCAAACGCTGCGATGAATTGAAAGCGATGCCCCATGCAGAATGAAATGCATTGGTTGCAATAGGCACAATGTGTTCAAACAATTGCGGTTCTTCAATGGCCCACTCCAATAGTTGCTGACCGCCCATACTGCCGCCGATGCCGAGGAATATTTTTTCAATACCCAATGACTTGCGTAACGGATCATAAGCACGGACCATATCTCTTGTAGTGAACCAGGGAAACTCATGATAATAAGGCTCACCGGTTAACGGATTTTTATCCAACGGGCCAATACTTCCATAGGCACTGCCGGGCATGTTGACACATACTATAAAATATTTCGCCGGATCAAATAATTTTCCTTCGCCGACCAAACCACTCCACCATTCTGAAGGGTCGCTGTTGGCCGTTAATGCATGAAAAATCCAAACCACGTTACTCTTTGATTCATTCAGCTTACCTGATGTTGTGTAAGCCAAATGATATTCATTAAGCAGGGCTCCTGATTCTAACCTGAATGGTTTATTATATGAAAATAGTTCTGTTGACATTTACTGTTATCTTCTTTTGAATCGCTATCAGCTGAATTAAAAGCTGAGTGTACAAGAGTGTGACACAACGCAGGTACATTTATGCACCTGCGCCGGCCAACTGTTTTTTATCCTACTAATTCTTTTTCAAATACTGCCTGGAAAGCCTGTTCGAGATCAGCCTTAATATCATCAATGTGCTCAATACCTACGCTGATACGAACGAGGTTTGGTGCAACACCGGCAGCCACCTGTTCTGCTTCACTTAATTGCTCATGTGTAGTGCTGGCAGGATGAATGGCCAGTGTTTTTGCATCGCCAACATTCGCCAGATGACTGATCAGTTTCAGTGAATTGATGAACTTCTCAGCATTTGCTTTTCCGCCTTTAACGGCTACCTGCAATACACCACCGAATCCATTGGTTAAATATTTCTTTGCCAGTTCATAATAACGGTTGCTCTTTAAACCCGGATACAATACATACTCAACGGAAGGATGTGTTTCCAGCCATTGTGCTAAAGCCAATGCATTTTGCACATGACGTTCAACACGCAGTGATAGCGTTTCCAGTCCCTGCAATAACAGGAATGAATTGAACGGGCTTTGTGCAGAACCGAAATCTCTCAACCCTTCTACTCTTGCACGGATGATAAATGCAATATTTGGCAAGCCTAATGGATTGCCTTCACCAAAAATGTCCCAGAACTTCAATCCATGATAACCTTCACTTGGTTCTGTAAACTGCGGAAATTTTCCATTGCCCCAGTTATAGTTACCGGCATCAACAATTACACCTCCTATGGTTGTACCATGACCGCCGATCCATTTTGTTGCGCTTTCAACTACAATGTTTGCTCCATGTTCAATCGGGCGGAACAAATAACCTCCTGCTCCAAATGTATTGTCAACTATCAATGGCAAATCATATTCTTTTGCCAAGTCGGCAAACTTTTTAAAATCAGGAATATTTAACCGGGGGTTACCGATGGTTTCTAAGTAAATCGCTTTTGTGTTCTTGTCGATATGCTTTACAAAACTTTCTGCATCATCACCGTCAGCAAAGCGGGCTTCTACACCAAGACGCTTGAAAGCCACTTTAAACTGATTGTAGGTTCCGCCATATAAAAAAGAAGTTGTAATAAAATTATCGCCGGCCTGCAGAATATTATTCAGTGCAATAAACTGGGCTGCCTGTCCGCTGCCCACAGCCAGAGCCGCAACACCGCCTTCGAGTGCTGCAATGCGTTGTTCAAACACATCACTGGTTGGGTTCATGATACGGGTGTAAATATTTCCGAATGCCCGTAAGCCGAATAGATTAGCCGCATGTTCACTGTTATCAAAGCCATAAGAAGTTGTTTGATAAATAGGCACAGCACGTGATTTTGTAGTTGGATCGATTTGCTGGCCTGCATGCAATTGCAATGTTTCAAAATGAAGTTTATTACTCATGATTGTAATGAATTAAAAGATTATTTAAATTATGTAGTGAGAAAAGAGTGTGTGAACCTTCCCGTCAGGCGGGATCGGAAATGTATATATATGCCTTACGGCATACAGCAAATCATACAACAACAGCACTGCATAGATGCAGCTGCTAAGATTGGTTTATTGTTGTTGTTGAGCATGTTTTTTAAATACCCTACAAATGTAGTTGGGTTTACCCGTTTAAGCAAGTGCTTAAATGTAAAAGTTTTGTCAAGGCTTTGAAAAACGATTGTTTGTTTCATCTTTTTACAATTGTGCTGAACAATGATGTTGCAGGGCTCTGTATACACAAATCAAAAGAAGGAAGAGGAGCTGATTGCCTGTAAAACAAAAAAGCTCACCCGATAGAATCAGATGAGCTTTAGTATATAAGTAATTTTTGCTGAAAGCTTGGAATCTGACTTATCTGACCCTGACATTGCTGTCCGGGATGGAATTGGCACCTTTTCTCTTCATTATCCTCCGTACGCTGAAAGAAAATAAGAGAGAGGTTGTCAAGGCTTCATCGGGCCATTACCCTCTGCCTTTCTTGATAAGTGAAATAAAGAACTGCGGCAAATTTAGCAACAAATGGCTTAATCAGCCAAATTTCTTTAACTAACAAATGTTTTTATAGTGCAGTATACAATTCTTTTGAGAAAATCATAGCTGCTAAAACAGAGGGAATCAATGCATTCAGCTGCGCAGACTTTTCCACGGCATTTGAATAATTTAAAGGAATAGATGCCAAGAGTTTATGTTGCGGTGCTGCTTCATCTTCAATGATTACTTCAATTGAACTCCCTTCACGAATGGCGAACCTGAATTGTTCGTGCTCTTCAGTGGTGGCAGAACCTTTCAGCATTTGTTCATCGTCGTATTGAATCTTTCCGAGTGTAAACCCATATTCATTTCTGATGAGTTGAAACAGTTTATTGAATACTCTCTTTCCAATGAAAATACTTCTTCTGACTGTTCCACTTTCAAGACGGAAGCTCTCTGTTGACGGACTCAGCCTTAATGTAAACCTGTGCTCTTGGCCATTATCCGTTAAAACGAGTGGTACTGCATTGTAAACTGCAAGGCTCATAATTGTATGTTTATTTAAATGGCAGGTTGAAAGTGATGGTTAAGTTAAACTGAAGCGTATCAAACCGGAGAAATTTCACTGCTTAGTTTTCCACATAACAATTTCTTAATATTGGATATTCCCGGCCGCCTGAAATTATACCGTTCTTAAAGATAATCTCACAGACAGATAACCCGTTGAACACCACGTTCTGACAAATCATAAAATCTAACATCTGCTGATAAAAGATTTCACGGTAAATTCGTTTCCCGGGCCGAGGTCCGTACATTAGAATTATGAGCGACTCAGTAAATGACCAGATAGAAGTTTCAGGCGCAAGGGTGCATAACCTGAAAAATATTGATGTAAGTATTCCTAAGAATAAGCTGGTTGTTATTACCGGCATCAGCGGAAGCGGCAAATCGTCGTTGGCCTTTGATACAATTTATGCAGAAGGCCAGCGTCGGTATATGGAAACCTTTGGCGCATACGCCAGGCAGTTTGTTGGTGATATGGAACGGCCAGATGTTGATAAAATCACCGGCCTCTCCCCTGTCATCTCCATTGAACAGAAAACAACCAATAAAAATCCACGCTCAACTGTTGGTACTATTACCGAAGTGTATGACTTTCTTCGCTTGCTGTATGCAAGAGTCGGTGAAGCCTATTCGTACAACACCGGAAAGAAAATGGTGAAGTGGAGCGAAGAAGAAATTGTTGAGAATATTTTCCAGCGTTTTGATGAGCAAAAAATTTTATTACTCGCTCCATTAGTAAGAGGACGTAAAGGACATTACCGTGAACTGTTTGAAGATATCAGGAAGAAGGGTTTTGTAAAAGTGCGAATCGATGGTGAAGTAAAGGATCTTGTTCCGAAGATGCAGGTTGACCGGTACAAGATTCATGATATTGAAGTAGTGGTTGATCGTTTGAAAGTAAGTGATGATTTCAGGGTACGCATCAGCCAGAGTGTACAGCAAACATTAAAGCTGGGAAAAGACCTGATGTTTATCGGAACAGAAAAGGGTGGCGTTGTTTCTTATTCCAAACAATTGATGTGTGAAGACACCGGGCTCAGTTACGAGGAACCATCGCCCAATGCATTTTCATTTAACTCCCCTTATGGTGCATGTCCAACCTGTAAAGGATTAGGAAATGTATATACCATTGATATGGAGCTTGTACTTCCCGATAAAACAAAAACCGTTAAGGAAGGTGGCATTGCACCCTTAGGTGAAGAACGGGAAGCCAGTGTGTTTCAGCAAGTGGTTGCTTTTGCGAAAAAATATAAGATCAAATTAGATTTGCCCGTAAAAGATTTATCGAAAGAGCAATTAGGCCTGCTGTTATTTGGTGATAAAAATATCAATGCATCACTTGAAGTTGACCCTGGCGATGAAACAGTTCCGCAGGAATACACGGGAAGCTATGAAGGTATTATTCCCATGCTGAAGCGTTGGTTTGTTTCAGCAAACAGTACAGAAGCTTTGCGTGACTGGGTTACACAATTCATGACACTTCAAACCTGTGGAAGTTGTAACGGGGCAAGACTAAAGAAAGAAAGTCTGTGGTTTAAGGTTGAAGATAAAAATATTGCTGAGTTAAGCGAACTGAACCTAGATAATCTTGCTGCAT
>Ga0066476_100330_pt1 | contig 11505 bp, 11 predicted proteins | sample LakWasM112_LOW13_2_FD_59558 | JGI IMG/M metagenome (GOLD analysis project Ga0066476, IMG submission 59558) | Freshwater sediment methanotrophic microbial communities from Lake Washington under simulated oxygen tension - Sediment Metagenome 112_LOW13 | ecosystem: Environmental > Aquatic >... | reverse complement strand
AATGAATAACCATAGATACCCAGCAGCTTGCCTTTTTCTTTATCCATGTTGCGGATGCTGTCGAAATATAAAGGCCCGTGTGAATTCAACAGTTGAATAAACACAACGGCTTTATGTTCGCAGATGGCATGTGCACTTTCGGCACAGTTGCAGGAGGTATCAAAATTCCGTTCATCGTTTTTCTGAATGGTAACAGGCCATGTTTCGCTATTCATTACCACCTCGGCTTTTACGCATTCATCTTTTGCAGATACTACAGACGCCTTGTTGCTGCGCAGAAAAATTTCTGCATCATCAAGAGCGGCAGCAGCGGTTAATGAACGGATGGTTTTCAGCTCAATACTTTTCATCTTCACAACGGTATGCCGCTGATCATAGCGCAGATCTTTAATACCGAGAATATTCCTGTCAACCAGGTCCTGTAACTGAAACAGAGAGGCTACTTCATGCCGGCAGATATCACCTAAGTTATACGGGCAGCTGCAACGCACATTCATGGCGTTGGCATCCTTATACTTTTGAATATAAACTTTGTAAAAAGTAGCATAAGAGTCGTCTCTTACACGAAACACAACGGTGCCCATCAGTTCATCATGCTCAACAAGTTCAGCAAAGCCAATGGCATGAATTTTTTTTCCACGACGGACAACTTCTTCGGTTCCATGATTGTAAGCAAACTTCAACAGGTGTGGTAACGCCATTCTCTGGATTAATTTTATTTAATCAGCCGTTGTGAAAAGGCCAATCTGCAAAAATAAAAGGATTCTATTCACATTTCCCGAGAAAAGAAGAAAGAAATAAAAACATTGCTGCAGCAAACGGAATACAGAAAAACAAAACTATCTTTAGGAGTTTTTCTTTCCTGAAATTATTTACCTGCAACCAGCATTCCGTCTTTATAAAGAGGCAGTACGTCGGCAATGTCTTCCGTTAAACAAAAACGGATATCGTCAATTAATCCGTAACGGTCAACGAGGCGGTGGTAATGTGTAAGATTGGGCGAAAAACCATAGAGATCATCTTTCACCATCAGGTATTGCTGCTCAGCAGTTAAAGAACTGTCGCAATGAATGGTAAACTGTTCTTTAATACGGTTGATAACGGCACCGGCAAACAGTGTATCTTCTAAATTATAACGGTCTTTCCATCCTGCACAGCCAAGAATTACATTTTTATTCTGCTTCAGTAAAAAGTTACACACGGCAGAAAGATTGGGAAAGGAACCCGTGATAATCGTATCTGCTTTATTATCCAGCGCCATGTGCAGCAACCTGGTTCCGTTGGTGGTTGTGAGCACAAGTGTTTTGCCTGCAACAAAATCTCTTGAATATTCTAACGGAGAATTACCGTGTTTTAATCCTTCTGCAATTTTTCCATCACGCTCACCGGCAGAAATACCATCAATTTTTTTTCCGATTTCAACAGCCTTGGCAACGGTATCAACGGGAATGACACATTTGGCACCATTGAATAATGCTGAAGCAATGGTTGATGTTGCCCGGAACACATCAATGATGACCACAACGGCATTATTGAGATCGTATAAATGTAAAAGGGCAGGTGAAAGACAGGTATACAGCGATGGTTTTGTACTCATAATGTAGGCTGTAAAATTAATGAAGTAATACCAATCTGCTGAAAGCAAAAAACCCCGCCACATACGGCGGGGTTTGTATCAAACGAAATGAGTTTACCTGTTACCGAGTATAAGCTTGCCCGATGCAGGCTGGTTGCCGTCAATGATCCTGTAGCTGTACACGGCTCTTGGTAAATGCTGAAAGTCAAGTTGTGCACGGCCGGCAGTTACCTGTGTTGTAAAAACCACCTGCCCCGTTGAATTGTATAAAACAAACTGTACCGGCTTATTGGCTGCTGATTTGTTATAAACGTAAACGGAACTTCCGTTCTGGTTGCTCCAAACATCCCAGGTTTTACTTTCTTCGCCTTTCACAAACACAACCGATGAGTTGAGGGAGTGACCGCTGAGATCTTTCTGAACAAGACGGTAATACCAGTCATAAGGACCGGCGGCATCATCATTAAACAAATAGGATTGCGGTAAAAGGGAAAGCTCATGACCCTTTACAAAACCAATGGATTTAAAATTCACCGCATTCTCGCTGCGTTCAATAACAAAACCATCATTGTTTAATTCCTGAACGGTGTTCCATGAAAGTTGGTTTGTTGCTTTATTGATACGTTTGGCTTTTAACTCTCCCAAGGTAATGGGCAGTGTAACACATGTGCCGCCCGGAACGGTAATCATGGGCGTACCCGATCCTGCAGGATCAAAACATGTTCCGGCGGTTGAATAACTCAGCTTGTCAGTTTCGGCTAAAATATCATTTGCTGATAATACCCTGGAGGTTGCGCCATTGGCAAGCGCATAGTGCATTACCTGTCCGAAAGAAATTACATGACCGAGTCCAACGGAATGTCCAAGTTCATGCAGGGCAACAGATTCAAAATCATATTCTGAAGCAGTTGGTGCAACGGGACCATATTCCCAGGTTGTACCGGCGGAAGGAATATCTCTGAAACGTATATCTGCGTCTGCCAACCACCATACCGTGTTTTGTAAGTTACAGCCACCGTTTGCAGAACCGGAAAAATTACTTGAGCAAACAGCAAGTGTTCCGGCAGGAACGGTAGCATCAAAATAAATACAGTTTATACCATCAGCCGCAGAAGCAGCAACTGCGGTTGTGCCCTCGGCCCTGATGTTTACACCTGTTTCGCAACGCCAGCTGATGATAGCACGGTTGAACGCAGCAACAGCTGATGTATTAGCTGCAAAAGCAGTATTGAATTGAAACGTATACCCGCCAAGTGTATTCAGGTTACGTAAATAATAACGTTGTCGTGTAGATGAGCCAAACCCGTTGAAAGTACTGTTAATTGCCGTATGTGCATATTGAACGGTAAGATTTGATGCAGATGTCATTGTCCCGTTTACATTTACCGGGCCCGTGCCGGCTTTTGCAGCAACTTTTACGGTAATGCTGGCATCGCTCCACGAAACGATATCACTTGCAACGCCAGAGGAAGTAAACGTTGCACCACCATCATCGGCGTTTGTAAAAAAAACGGTTCCTGCTGCAGCACCAAAGCCACTGCCGGTGATGGTTATTTGATCTCCTGCGGTAATAGTGCCGGCCCTGGTTGTGGTTGGAGAAAAAGTACTGATAGCCGTAATACGACCCGCTTTATTTGAAATGATTTGCTGAGGCCTTGCTTTAAACGGTTCGCCTTTTGAAGTAAGCGGCTGCTCACCGGTGAGTGATTGTATTTTCTGAAAAAGAGATTCTTCATTTTGTTTCGGTTGATCCATCAGGTCAACATACTGATCAAACGATTTTATTAATGCACCCTGTGCATCGGCATAAGCAATGGTTTGAATAGCTGCCGGCTGTTGTTTTCGCAGTTGCTTGTTTTCAGATTTCGCAGTTGCATTTTGCAGGAATAAAACATACTCTGTTTGCTCCTGCATTTGAAGTGAAGGAGTAACAACCGTTGCCCTGTCTTTATACACACCGCCATTTGTAATGACATAAACGGAAGCGACTGGCTGCTGGTTTTTTAACCAAGCCGTTACAGCAATTTTATTCAGTGTAAATACCTGCATGGTTGACGAATCAATAAAGCATTCTTTTTCAACAACGGTTCCAAGCACAACCGCCTCTGCATTGCTTACGCGTTCCTGTAACGAAACGGGATACATCATGCATTGAGAATAAGCCGAACAGGAAAAAAACACAAAAAGTGAAAGGAATAAAATCAACCTGGGATTTTGAGCCAACATAGGATATTGTTTGGGTTACAAGTTTAATCAATTAACAGCTTTTTCCCTAATCAGAACGGGGTTATTTTGAATAAATAAAGCATTTACCTGAGCAAAGCTTCCCATTTATTACTTTCAGCATATGTACGGATGCTTTCGTTTCTTTTTAAAAGAAGCTTCTTCATATAACCGGTAAGGAAAAAATGATTCAACAGTCTGCCCAGGAACCCATGGGGCGATTCAAACAGAATCTCATCAATCATAATGGTTCCGTTGTCTGTTTGTTTGAAATGATGCTTGTGGGCATAAGAAACAAAATCACCTTTTGTCATTACATCTTCAAAAAACCCGGGGCTCTTCATTTCTGTTATTTCAACCGTCATCAACCTTGTTTTAAACAGGTGTTTTGCCTGCCATGTAACAGATTCGCCTTTTTGAATTAACCCCGATGTAATTCCTGCAACAGCTTCTTCTTTATGATCCTGCTGCGATATTTTATGTAAACCAATGTGCCGGCTGAGGTTAAACACAACGTCAACCGGGGCTTTAATAAAGGTGGTGATGTGAATGGATGGCATTGGATTTTATTGAGTGATAAGTAATCCTGCAATGTTTATACCAATGTATGATTCCGGGCTGCAGCTGCGTGCGCTTAGCCTGAAAGAATTATAAAAAAGGAACCCTAACCACCTTTGCTTTCAACAGTTTGTCCCTTACTTCCACAAAAATTTCCGAATCAAAATCAGCATGTGCTGTTGCCACATACCCCAGTCCAATTGCTTTTTGCAGAGAAGGCGATTGAGTGCCGCTGGTAACTTTCCCGATTTCATTTCCTGCTGCATCTTTAATCTTGTAATCATGACGTGGAATGCCGCGGTCGATCATTTCAAAACCAACCAGCTTGCGTTTTACACCCTCCGCTTTTTGTTGTTCAAAAATTGCTTTTGAGGTAAAGTCTTTGCTGAATTTGGTGATCCACCCCAGGCCAGCTTCTAAAGGGGAGGTTGTATCATCAATATCATTACCGTATAAACAAAAAGCTTTTTCCAAACGGAGCGTATCTCTTGCACCAAGCCCGATTGGTTTAATACCAACAGAAGCACCGGCTTCAAAAATGGCATCCCAGATTTTATCCGCAGCTCCATCGGTATCTTCAAAATAAATTTCCACGCCGCCTGCACCGGTATAACCGGTAGCACTTACCAATACATTATCAACACCTGCAAATGCTCCTTTGGTGAATGTGTAATATTTTAAGTTGAGAATATCCATCTCAGTTAATGGCTGAAGAATTTTTGTTGCATTCGGTCCCTGGATAGCAAGCAAACAGGTTTTGTCGCTGATATTATGCATCTCAACATTCTTATTGTTGAATTGCTGAATCCAGTTCCAGTCTTTTTCAATATTGCTGGCATTCACCACCAGCATGTATACCTTATTTTCTTCAATACAATACACCAGCAGATCATCAACGATTCCGCCTTCTTTGTTTGGCAGGCAGCTGTATTGAGCTTTGCCGGCTGTCAGCTTCGAAGCATCATTCGTTGTAACACGTTGAATTAAATCCAGCGCATGCTCACCTTTCAGAATAAACTCTCCCATATGACTTACATCGAAAACGCCAACACTGTTGCGCACAGCAGCATGCTCATCATTAATACCCGTGTAAGAAATGGGCATATTGTATCCTGCAAATTCAGCCATCTTGGCGCCAAGCGCAATGTGTTTCTGTGTAAAGGGAGTTGATTTCATATTCAGTTCTTGAGTGATGGGCACAAAAGTAATGGAAGGAAAAGATTGATGAAGAGAAAAGTTTTTTAAAGGCAAACTAAAATGCAATTTTTTTAACGCAAAGCCTTAATGGATAAAAAGAGGGTCAAAGATTCTGTTGTTAATTGTTTGAAGTCCGGCTATAAATACAATTGTTATTACAAAAGCAAGTAAAAGTTGTGGCAACATTTTTATTGAAGGTTTTGAAAGCCTTACCCAAAGAACAACGCCGGTTAAAAAAAGGCCCAGAAATATATAATCAATTGCATGCCCCGAGTAAGAAAGACCCATTGCAGCCTGCGCTTCCTGAAATTCAGTTGCATCGTGCCCCCTTCCTTTCAGAAAAAAAAGAAAGCTGTATAAACCAGGTAACGCCATTGAAGCGGCAAAAACCGGCTGCGGAAAAGTAAGAGGCGATTTTGTGAACAGAAAAAAAATAATTAATGAAAACATAACCGTACCCAAAACTCCTCCAAGGGAAATATATAACTGCGTGTTTGATGAAACAGCATCCAACAGGTATTCCTTTGCAGGAGTGGGAACAGCTCTCTTTCCATTAACCCAGGCAACGGCACAGTGACCGATTTCGTGTAAATAAACTCCTGCAAAAACGGTTGTGAAATAATAAAGCCAGTTTTTTATTCCTGTTCTGAAGTTTTGAAAAATCATCTTTTCCCGTTTTGATAATACTGTTAATTGGAGTTAATCAATGATCCACACTTATAATTCTTGTAATCTTCCACCCATCTTCTGTTCTCTTCCATATATGAATAAACTTAAAGGTGCCGCAATCGGGCTTACCGTTTTCAGTATGACAAAAACGATGTGAAGCGATCTGTACTGCACCATAGTTGGGAACCGGGAACACTTCCATATCTTCTTTTATAAGCGTTCTTGTTAAATCGCCACCCCTTGCAAAATTGGTTTTAAACACGTCAACGTTGAATGTATAATCCGTAAGTCCGCTTTTATCATGATAAAATTCCAGGTCCTTATCGAAATACATAGTAAATGCTTCTGTGTTTTTTTCATTGAAAGCTTTGAACAGCATACTGTCGAGATGAAAAATAGTATCATATAATTCTTTTGATACCGGAGGTTTTTTTTCTTTGGAAGATTGTGCGACTGAAGTTGATAAATTGAACAACAAAGCACCTGCAAAAAAGAAAAGAAATTTGAAATAAGACATAAAAATAATTTTATAGAAAATGAACAATGATAATTAACCCACCCCTTAATCCCCTCCAGGGAGGGGTGAAAAAAAGCCCCTCCGTTTTCTTCAAAACATCGGGGCCGTTGGCTGTTCCAACTTTAACCAAGGTTACAGTGCGTTAACCGTCATAGGTAAAAACGGTCCGTCACTGGCTGTATTTAATTTCTGTACAATCTGCTTGTTCGTTTTCTCAGGTGCTTTTGGTGAAGCAGGAGTATAACGGTAGCGATTGGTATCAACATCTTTTGCTTTTTGCTTTAATTCCTGTTCTTTTTTATCCAGTTCAGATTTCTGCTCCTGGATATTTTTCATTTCTTCGTCAATTTGCTCCTGATCTTTTTCGTTTGATTTGATGTTTTTATCTTTTCCATCAACCCTCTGCAAACCATCGGTTGTCATAATATAATCTGTTTCCTGATCATACTGGAAAGACATGTCAGTATCAAATTCAAAATTCCTGTCATAATCTTCATCCCAGTAGCGGTTGTTGCGCCCACGGTTGATGTGTATATTGAATGGATGTAATTTGTTTGAAAGAGATTTATCAAAACGGATTTTACTTCCAACCGGCACATTGATTACTACTAATACTTTTTGTCCCCGGAATTTGCTGTCTTTGTCAATGGCAATACCGTTTCCAAGATCAAGCACACTGTCTTTAAAGGTTGTGTTGAATGTAATCTTGCCGGCTTTAGCTTCTGCATCTTTCCTGTTCTGTCCGTAACTGTAACGGATTGTTTTTACACTGTAAGCAGAATCTTCACTTTTTTCAATACGCACTTTTATATTGCTGATCCACAGAGTGTCTTCATTGATATCCCAGCCCTGATCATCCGTATCAATCCAGGAGTAATGACCGCTGTAACGTAAAGCAGGTTCTGAAACTTTTACAAGGATTTTTTTAGCAACAGGCTGTGTAACAGGAACAGATTGTTCAACCCGTTCATACGATCTGAAGTTTTTGAAAATACTTCCTACCAGCATAATAGCACAGATCCACCCGATAGTCCATAGACTTCCGAAGATCCACCCGAGATAGCTGTTTTTTGAACGGATGCCGAAAATGCGGCGGATCGTCCAGATAAAAAATCCAATTACAGGAACAAATAAGAAGAATATCAACGTGCCCCATACTGCAAAGTTCTGACCCGCACCTTCAAAGAAAAAATCTTTCAACGGCCAAACGGCAATACCTCCCATTGTAACGGCAAACAAGGCTACCAGTAATACAAAGGCAATGATAATGGCAATGAAAAGAAAGAAAGCTTTGAATAAAATACCAATGGCATTTCCTATTCCGTTACCTGCGTTTCTTGCAACAGGACCGGCTTCAACGGCAAAGGCTTTACTTTTTGAGCTGATTTCTTCACTCATACGCTGAGCACCTTCAGTGATGGTGGCACTCATTTTCTGTGCACCAACTTTTATTTCTTCACTCATTTGCGCTGCACGTTCTTTTACCGTACTGCCCATTTCTCCCTGCACAGTGTTTTTAATACTGTTTACGTCAATCTTTTCACCACGCATCTGTAATTTATCTGTTGCACTGCTGGCCATTGGTAACACGATCCATAACACGACATAGGTTACAAACAGGGTTCCGCCGAATCCACCGAAAACAAACCGGGGCTCAAAGTCAAAATCAAACCACATGTTGTGGAAGATGGAAGAAAAAACACCCAGGATCAATGGTAAGCAAAAGATCACACGGGGTACCCATACGGGTATATTGAAATAGTTAGCAATACCACCTGCTACACCGGCTACTACTTTTTCATCGGGGCTGCGGAACAGGCGCTTACGCACATTTGTTTTGAGATCTTTTACAGGAAGAATGATCCACATAATAATATAGATGAGTACACCTGCACCAAAACCACCCAGTGTTATGAGCGCAAACAGAATACGAACGATGGAAGGATCTATTTTTAAGTTGTGCGCAATACCGCTGCACACACCACCTAAAATTTTATCATTTGCATTGCGGCTTAAACTTCCCCTTGGTTCTTCAGCTGTTGCATATGCCGATGAACCTGCAGATGATTTACTACCATGTCCGTTTCCATTGCCGGCAGTGCCCGGTTCATTATCCAGCTCCTCAAACTCTTCCACACTTCCCATACTGCCGGTAATGCTGTTTACGCTTGCTTCGGTAATGCAGGTTGCACCTTTTTTCAATTCTTCATCAAAGAGTTCTGCTATACGGTCTTCAATATCATTGATGATCTCATCTCTGCCTTCTTCGTTGGCAAAGTACCGGCGGAGGCTCTCGGTGTATTTTTGCAATTGTTCAAAAGCGGCTTCCTCTATGGGAATTACCCGTCCTTTGAAATTTATATTAATTACCTTTTTCATAATAAAGACAGTTTAATGGTTAAAGTGGATTTTCAGTTTCCGATGAAGGGTGAACCTCAATTGTTTCGCCTGTAACCGTTGCATTAGAGCGTCCGTTCTGTTTGGTTACGGCTTGTACTGCTCCGGCCATTTCGTTCCAGGTTTGTTCCAGCTCTTTGTAAAAGGCTGCACCTTTTTCGGTTAATGAAAAATATTTGCGGGGCGGGCCGCTGCTGCTTTCAATCCAGCGATAGGTAAGAAAGTCGGCGTTTTTTAATCGGGTAAGAAGCGGATACAGGGTTCCTTCGAGGATGTTAAGGTTTGCCTTTTTCATTTCCTCAATAATGTCACTGGGATAAACTTCGCCCCGCTTGATAACGGAGAGAATGCAAAACTCCAGTACTCCCTTGCGCATCTGGCTTTGTGTGTTCTCGATATTCATAACCTAGGAGTTTGTTTTTGATTTGATTTGTGATAGGGATAAACAATTTTGGGAGAGCTCTTCCTGATCTTGTTTGTCACATCTCACAAACCATAATTTCATTGACAATACAAATCTATGTATAATTTCAGTACTATGCAACACAAAGTACCATTTTTTTTTTAGTAGTTGGCAGAAAAGGATAGCTGTTTTGAGTAAATTCATTTAAAATCAATGACTTAGATTTTAAAGTATTTTTAAAACCTGCAAAATTTGTTTTTTATTTCTGGATTTTTTTTATCCAAAAAGGGAAAACAGGGCGATAAAAGCGCTTTTTAAAAAAGAGAAACCCCCGAAAACCAGGGGTTGGTGAAGTTTCTGTTAGGATGATAATGCGTTAAGGATCTAACCTTCCAAACGGTTTTTTCAACAGCATCAGTACATCCTCGTCTTTATCTTCAGGATAATAACGATCCAGACCGTAACGAACCTGTTTAATATCGAGGCTTTTAAATGTGCCCAGCATCCGGTCCCAGATAGAAAACACCGCACCGTAATTACTGTCGGTATAGGGCTGTTTCCAATGATGATGCACTTTATGCATGTTAGGCGAAATAAGAAGAATGCTCAACGCTTTATCAACAGCCACCGGCAATCGCATATTGGCATGTGTAAAAGCTGTTGCAATGACCACCAATGTTTGATAAATCATTACACTGTACATCGGGGCACCTGAAATAAAAATAAGCAGCAGGAAAAAGATACCACGCAACAAACTATCGCCGGGATGGTGACGAAGACCTGTTGTAACATCAACATTGGTATCGCTGTGATGAATTAAATGAAAGCGCCATAGCAGCGGAACCTTGTGCATTACCAGGTGAACCAGCCAGCTGCTGAAGTCAAGTGCCAGCACGCCAATGAAAACGGTTGCAACAACGTTTGCATTGGTCCAGTACACAATACCAAAATTATTTTGCAAGCACCAGTCGGATAATTTTACAATCAGAATTGCCAGGAATGTATGAATGATGAGATGAATAACGGTGAATACAAGGTTTACACCTGCGTGGCGCAGTTTTGTTTTTTTATATTTCAGCGGAAATAATGGAATAGCCCCTTCAATGATCCAGAACAGGATCAATCCGCTAACGAGTATGGCCATCCGTTCTAAAGGACGTTGTTCCAGTGTTTGAAAGTGTTCAAGCAATTCGTTCCACATAAACAGGTTGATTAAAGACAAAAGTTACGAAGGAAAATCTATTCGTTTTCCTTCTTTTCTGTTACGGTTTTAAATTCATGACCGCAATCAAAACAATGATAGACCCTACCGCCCGCCAATGCATAATCACCGATCAGGAATGTAAAGATGGCGCTAAACCAGTTCGACGGTTTTCTGTTGCTGACAATATATTCCACATTGAGAGAGCCGCAGTTGGGGCAGGCCCTGTTTTCTTTTTCTTTGTTCATCATGGTACGCAACAGATCGGCCGCCCGTTCTGCTTGCGTTTCGTGCACCATCAATTTAATACCGCCGATGGCATTGCTTAAAATGGGATCAATGATAACGGTGTTTTCATCTTTAAGCCAGCAGTTGATTCCTTCTTCCTGCAGCTGCATCATGCGGAGGTTGGCATTAATATAATTGTCAAAAGAAAAAAGTGTGATATAGCCCATGATCATGTAAAATAAAAAATCCCGCTCTTTCAAGCGGGACTTTTTTGTTCGTATTGGTTTCTTCGTTCGTTACTGATTCAACATCAACGGCATTACCAGCATCAGTACATCTTCGCCTTCGTTCTGTTCGGTTGGTTTAATCAATCCGGCTTTGGTTGGCGTACTTAACTCCATGCGTACTTCATCTGTTTCAACGGCAGTTAACATCTCCACTAAAAATTTGGCATTGAATGCGATCTGCATATCCTCGCCGTCATATTGACATTTCATGCGTTCGTTTCCTTCAAAACTGAAATCAACATCCTGCGC
>Ga0066476_100319_pt1 | contig 11721 bp, 6 predicted proteins | sample LakWasM112_LOW13_2_FD_59558 | JGI IMG/M metagenome (GOLD analysis project Ga0066476, IMG submission 59558) | Freshwater sediment methanotrophic microbial communities from Lake Washington under simulated oxygen tension - Sediment Metagenome 112_LOW13 | ecosystem: Environmental > Aquatic >... | reverse complement strand
ATGTGTTCCAGGATTTTTGGTCCCGCAATGCTTCCGTCTTTTGTGATGTGCCCGATCAAAAAAACAGGCGTATGTGTTTCTTTAGCGAAGCGTTGTAATTCAGCGGTAGTTTCCCTTATTTGCGAAATACTTCCGGGGCCGCTTTCAATGTAGGGAGTTTGTAAAGTCTGAATAGAATCAATGATTACTAACTGCGGTTTCAACTTTTTTATTTCCTGGAAAATGGTATGTGTTGATGTTTCTGTGAGCAGATAAAAATCTTCATTTCGCATCTGCAGGCGATCAGCACGCATTTTAATCTGCTGTTCACTTTCTTCGCCACTTACATAAAGTGTAATTACATCTTTTAAATGTAACCCTATTTGCAAAAACAAAGTTGATTTTCCGATACCCGGTTCTCCCGCAATTAAAACGATGCTGCCGGGAACAATTCCTCCTCCAAGCACCCTGTTTAATTCTGCGTCCTGTGTGAGAATTCTTTTTTCTTCACTGCTTTTTACCTCGCTGAGCGAAATCGTTTTCATATCACCGTTGCCTGCAGTTTCCTTCCAGGATTGTTTTTGCAGGTTCGTTTTTTCTTTGGTAATAATTTCTTCTGCAAACGTATTCCATTCATTACATGATGGACATTTGCCAACCCATTTGGTAGATTCGTACCCGCAATTCTGACAAAAAAAAGATGATTTGACTTTGCTCATAATGTTCAATCTCAAGTGTATAAAAGTGCATCAAAAAAAATGAATGGATCAAAAAATTTTTTTTTGAAAGGCAGAAAAAAAGAAAACAAAAAAGGAGAAAAAATAATACAGAAATGAAAGAATTTAATGAACGGTTTACGAAAAGTAAAAGGGCTGGAATTTCTTCCAACCCTTTGTACTTACTAACCCATTAAATTCTGTTGCTAAATTACAAATTGCCGCCACATTACAAAATTATTTTTGGCCAATGTGAATAAATTTCTTCAAAAGAGAGGGGGGAGAAATAAGGAGTAAGTACAGGCGGAAAGTAGATGTTATACGTTGATTATCAATTTATTATGTCTTTGGTGTTTTGCAGGCCTTTGAGGTTGTTTTGCTTACGGCTACCTGCAAACGTAACTACCTCTGCCAAAACGACTTAGGCCTTCTCTTCCATCTTCTTTTTTTGACAAATTTTTACTTTGGTAATTAATTTGATGAGTGGTTTCATACACTAAAAACAAAAAAATGACGCCCGGGATCTTGTTTGTTTCACTCCTCTTTATGGGGATCGGTTTTTTGGTTCAAATGAGGCTAAAAACCAAGTTTCAGCAATACAGTAAACTGCCACTTCAGAACGGTTTAACCGGCAGGGATGTGGCTGAAAAAATGCTCAGGGAGAACGGCATTTATGACGTAAAGGTGGTTTCTGTTGATGGGTTTCTGAGCGACCACTACAACCCGGCCGACAAAACGGTCAACCTTAGTTCAGAAGTATTTAATAACAGCTCAATAGCTGCTGCAGCTGTAGCGGCACATGAATGCGGACACGCCGTTCAGCACGCAACCGCCTACCAATGGTTGATGTTAAGGTCCCGTTTGGTACCTATCGTACAGGTCAGCACTACTTTGTCGCAATGGATTTTGGCAATCGGTATCGGCATTTTGGGGTTCGGTGGCGGAAATCCGACTGTTTTATTGATAGGAATATTCCTTTTTGCCGCATCAACTGTCTTTTCGCTTATTACTTTGCCTGTAGAATTTGATGCCAGTAACCGGGCGTTGATATGGCTTGGGCGAACAAACGTCACCAATGGGTCAGAATATCCAGGTGCAAAAGATGCACTTAAATGGGCAGCATCAACCTATGTAGTTGCAGCTTTAGCCTCAATTGTAACACTGGTGCAGTATATATTAATATATCTGGGCAGAAGGGATGATTAACAGCCTCTTACACTTTTAAGGCGGAAAATAGTTTCAAATAATCTTTTATATGAACGGTGTGCAGCAATCTTTGTAAGCACATTGTCAATCTTTTAAGAGAAATTTTATATTGCAGGAATACTGCTATTTTTGAAAAACTAAACTAAAAACAACAAAGTATGAGAAAACTGCTATTCTTAGTGATTAGCGTATTGACTTTCGCAAGTCAATCTTGGGGTCAAACCAAAGAAGTAACCGGAAAAGTTACTGATGCTAAAGACGGAACTCCTTTGGCAGGGGCAACCGTAAAAGTAAAGGGTAATTCCAAAGTATCTGTTACAGATGCCGCCGGATCATTTAAAATTTCTTTTAACGGGAATACCGCTGTTCTCCAGATTTCTTCAATTGGATATGAAACACAGGAGATCTCAGTAAGTGGCGGTGATATCTCAATCAGTTTAAATGTAAGTACAACAAGCCTTAACGAGGTTGTTGTTGTAGGTTATGGTACGAAGATTAAGCGGGATATTACCGGTGCTGTAGCAAAAGTGGGCGCAAAAGAACTGAATAATACGCCTGTTACCAGTTTTGAAAGTGCATTGCAGGGTCGTGCTGCCGGGGTGCAGATTACACAACAAAACGGAAAACTGGGTCAGGGAATCAATATCCGAATCCGTGGCTCCGCATCAGTTTCTGCCGGGAATGAACCTTTATATGTAGTGGATGGTATTCCGTTAATTACAACAAATCTGTCAAGTAATGGAGCAGCAACAAACCCGCTTGCAGATATCAACATCAATGATATTGAATCTATTGAAATCCTGAAGGATGCATCTGCAGCTGCCATCTACGGTTCACGTGCTTCTAATGGAGTTGTGCTGATCACTACCAAGAAAGGAAAGGGGGGCAAATCCAAGATTGAATTCGGTTATATGACCGGTCTTCAAACTCCAACGAACAAAATGGAGTTCATGAATGCCCAGGAATATGTAGAGTATACCAGGCTGGCTGCTGCTGCTGCAAAAAGACTTGACCCAAGTTTTGACTATGTTGCATTTAACGAAGGCAGGTTACAACGCTATTCTGCAGGTAATACTGATTATCAAACCTATAAAGTAAATACAGATTGGCAGAGTCAAGCTTTTCAAAAAGCCCCGATTTCTCAGTACGACGTGAATTTCTCAGGCGGTAACGATAAGACTACCTTTTATATGGGTGGTCAGTATTTAGATCAGACAGGGATTATTGTACGCAATTCGTTTAAACGTTATAATGCAAGATTAAATGTGGACCAGAAGCTCAACAACTGGCTGTCTGTTGGTATGAATATGAGTTTTGCACGATCATTCAATAAGCGTGTTTCAAATGATAATGCGTTCTCTACTCCTTTACAGATCGTTGCCTTATCGCCCATCACTCCTTTAATTGATCCAAGAACCGGATTAACCAGTGGTGCGTTGGATCCTGCAACAGGTCGCCCCAATACAAACTTCCCGGTTTATTATAACCCGATGCTTAGTGTTGAAAATGCATTTTATAATACAGTGACCAACAGAACACTGGGTAATCTATATGCAAATGTTAACATTATGAAGGGGCTAACATTCAGAAGTGAATTTGGAATTGATCAGTTAAACCAGAATGAAGAAAATTATTATGGTAAGATAACTGCACGTAATACGGGAGTGCCAAGTGGTTCAGGTTATAATGCAAGTGATATGATCCTGAACATTAATACCAACAACTTCTTAAGATATTTTACCACAATTAAAGAAAAGCATGACATTGATGTTGTTGGCGGCACCAGCTTCCAGGAATATAAGCTCATGAGTAACAGTGCAAGTGGTGAACAGTTCCCCAGCGATGCGTTTAAGAAATTAGCAAGCGCTGCTTCAAAAACTGATGCACAATCTTCAGAAACACAATTTGCATTCTTATCTTATTTTGTAAGAGCGAACTATAAATTCAATAATAAATATTTAGTGGCTTTAAGCGGACGGTATGATGGGTCATCAAGGTTTGGAGCCAATAACAGATATGGATTTTTCCCTGCTGTTTCAGCAGGCTGGATTCTTACAGAAGAAAAATTCATGGAAAGAATCAAATGGCTGAGCTTCCTGAAATTGAAAGCCAGCTATGGCTTAACTGGTAATGCTGAAATCGGGAACTTTGCATCAAGAGGTTTGTGGTCAGGTGATGCTGGCTATGGCGCTATTCCCGGAACAAGACCTACGCAACTTGCCAACTCGAATCTGAAATGGGAAACAACTGCCAGTACAGATCTTGGTTTTGAAACAGGAATATTCAATAACAGGTTAGTTATTGAAGCTGATGTTTACCAACGGAAGACAAAAGACCTGCTGTTGAGTGTTGAAGTTCCCGGAACATCCGGCTTTGCTACACAGCTTCAAAACAAGGGTAAACTGGAAAACAAAGGGATCGAATTTACTATTACATCTGAAAATTTTGCAACCAAAAACTTCAGATGGAGCACCAGTATAAACTTTGGATTGAACAGAAATAAAATTACTGATCTTGCCGGACAGGAATTAGGTACAAGTCAAAACAGGGCAAGAGAAGGGCAACCTTTAGGTGTATTTGTTGCAAGGGAATTTGCAGGTGCAGATCCTGCAACAGGAGATGCGATCTATTACAAGAATACATTAAAGGCAGATGGTACAAGAGACCGTACTACAACCAATGATTACAATGCTGCAGAAGAAGTGGTAATTGGTAACCCTAACCCTAAGTTTATTTATGGTATGAGAAATACCTTCACTTATCAGGGACTTGATCTGGAGATATTATTGCAGGGTGTATACGGTAATAACCTGTATTACGGAGGCGGGCAGTACATGTCAGCAAGCGGAAGTAACGGGTATGATAATCAAACACGTGATCAGTTAGCTTCATGGAAAAAACCGGGCGATATAACTATGGTTCCTGAAGCAAGGTTATTCATTCCTAACGGTGTTGATCCTTCCAGCAGGTATATTGCTGATGGCTCTTTCCTCCGTGTGAAATCAGTGACACTTGGTTATAACCTGCCACAGGCAATCACAAAAAAAATAAAGATTGAGAAAGCAAGGATTTATCTAAGGGGTCAGAACCTGTTTACATTCACCAAGTATGGCGGATGGGATCCTGAAGTGAATGCTGATTACCAGGCAAGCAATATTAACCAGGGAGTTGATTTTTATTCGGCTCCACAGATCAAAGCAATTGTATTTGGTATCAACATTGGTTTGTAATCTTTAATCTCACAATTTCATAATATGAAGAAGAACATATATAAACTATTATTTTTTACAGTTCTTGTTTCAACTGTAAGTTGCAGCAAGCGTTTGGAAATAGAACCGAAACAAAGCATTGACCAGGGGCAGGCGCTCCAGACAAGCGGCGATGTTCAGGTAGCTTTGGTTGGAACATACACACAACTTGGTAATGTAAATTTTTACGGAGGCCAGATGTTTGTGATGGCTGAGTTATTGGGTGACTATAACGAATTGATCTGGTCTGGTACATACCAACAGATGACACAGATGTACAACAAGACAATTCCTGTTAACAGCACATTTGTTTCAGCTACCTGGATATCCGGGTATAATGCAATTAATTCAGCCAACAATGTACTGAGTGCAATTGGGGTGGTTGACGCTGCGAATAAAAATAAATACGAAGGGGAAGCTAAATTCCTTCGGGCTGCAGCCTATTTCGAGCTTGTAAAAATGTATGCAAAAGACTGGAGTAATGGCGACCCGAATACAAACGACGGTGTTCCTTTAGTATTAACACCAACCAGAGAAATTACAGATGCAAATAAAGTTGCCAGAGCAAAAGTTGCGGCAGTTTATGGTCAGATTATTGCCGATCTGGTTGATGCGGAGGCAAAACTGCCTGTCAGTAACGGGTTCTTTGCCACCAAAAATGCAGCTGCTGCTTTACTGGCAAGAGTTTATTTACAGAAAAGGGATTATGCGAATGCCAGAGATGCGGCAAACAGGGTGATCACATCAAACCGTTACAGTCTGAATGGTTATTATCCGGATGCATTTCCATATACAGATGGTGGAAGTAATGGAACCACAACAGAAGATATTTTTGCTTTGCAAGTGAGGGCCAATTCAGGTACCAATGATTTTCAAACTTATTTTTCTGCTGACTCACGTGGTGATATTACGATTTCTGACGATCATTTAATTTTATATGAAGCTGCTGATGAAAGACAGGATCTGTTTTATTCAAGCGGAGGATCTGTTTATAATGGGAAAAATGATTACGTATATGCCAATGTTCATACAATTCGTCTTGCTGAAATGTACCTGATACGTGCAGAAGCTAATTTCCGCCTGGGTACAGTAGTTGGCACAACACCTCTTAATGATCTGAATAGGATCCGTAACCGTGTTGCTTTAGCTTCAAAGGGTAGTATTACATTAGATGATATCCTCATTGAACGTAAACTTGAACTTGCATTTGAAGGATTTAATCTTTCTGATATCAAACGTTTGGGTGTTTCTACCGGCTATTTCACCGGCGGTGGTGGTTTAGCTGCAACATCACCCAAACTGGTTTTGCCGATTCCTGACAGGGAAATTCGAGTAAATCCAAACCTTACACAGAACGAAGGATATTAATTAAGCATATTCATTTCTGTAATAAACCCGGCTATAAGCCGGGTTTATTATTTTACGCACTAACCGCTGTTAGCGTATACAAACTAAAATGTAACTTTATTCTCAATTATCATCTTCTTATGAGTTATAAGCCTCAACATAAAATTCGCATTGTTACCGCTGCCAGTTTATTCGATGGCCATGATGCTGCTATTAACATCATGCGACGCATTATGCAAAGCAAAGGCGCTGAAATTATTCACTTGGGTCATAACCGAAGCGTTCATGAAATTGTGGAATGTGCCATTGAAGAAGATGCACAGGGAATTGCTATCACCAGTTACCAGGGAGGGCATGTGGAGTTTTTCAAATACATGAAAGATCTGCTCGATGAAAACGGTTGCGGTCATATTAAAATATTCGGCGGTGGCGGTGGAACAATTCTGCCTGCAGAAATTGAAGAGTTGCATCAATATGGCATCAGCAGAATTTATTCGCCAGATGATGGGCGGCATATGGGGTTGGAAGGAATGATTGAAGATGTTATCAAACAATGTGACATTTCACTCAACGGAACCGGCGATTATAAAACTGCAATGACCCTTGGTGAAGTGAAAGATGTACGAAATATTGCAAGAAAAATTACTAATGCAGAAAACGGGCAACCTGTAACAGGGAACCGGCAACCTGTAACAACTATTCCTGTTCTCGGCATTACCGGCACGGGTGGCGCAGGTAAATCATCTGTAACAGATGAAATTGTTCGCCGTTATTTGAATGCATTTACTGATAAAACAATTGCCGTGCTTTCTGTTGATCCGTCGAAAAAGAAAACAGGCGGCGCATTGTTGGGCGATCGTATCCGTATGAATTCCATCTCCGGTCCCAGAGCGTATATGCGGAGTTTGGCAACAAGAGAAAGTGATAAAGCATTGAGTGTACATGTGCAGGAAGCGATTGATATCTGCAAAGAAGCGGGCTTTGATTTTATTATTCTTGAAAGCGCAGGTGTTGGACAAAGTGATGCATCCATTCTTGATTATTGTGATGTGAGTTTGTATGTAATGACACCGGAATATGGCGCAGCATCACAACTGGAAAAAATCAACATGCTTGATTATGCAGATGTAATCACCATCAACAAATTTGATAAGGCAGGCGCACTGGATGCGTTGGCTGATGTTCGCAAGCAATACAAACGGAATCACCAGCTCTTCATGGCGAAAGATGAAGACTTGCCGATCATCGGAACAATTGCGTCACAATTCAATGATGCAGGAGTAAATGAATTGTTTGAAAAACTGATGCAGACTGTTGAAGCAAAAACAAAAGTGAAGTTTGGAGGAGTAGAACATTTTGTACATAAGGATACGGTGAGTAAATCACTCATCATTCCGCCTGCAAGAGTACGTTACCTCAGTGAAATTGCAGATGTCATTAAAGGGTATAATCAACTGGTGATCGATCAGGCATCAATCGCTTCGAAATTGTATCAATTGCATGGTGCACTTGAAATCCTCAAAGACAAAGCAGACTCTTCTCTTATGGAAACGATCCGTCAGCAAATTCAATTCTATACGGATCAGCAAACGCCTGTTGCCAAAAAACTTATTGCACACTGGCCTGAAAAAGAGAAAGCCTATCAGCAGGATTTCTATGAATATAAAGTAAGAGACAAAATAATTAAGCAGCCTATGTTCAGTACCAGCTTAAGCGGTACAAGAATTCCGAAAGTGGTGTTGCCAAAATATAAAGACTGGGGCGATTTATTAAAATGGCAGGCGCAGGAAAATGTGCCGGGCAGTTTCCCTTTTGCTGCCGGGGTGTTTCCGTTAAAACGTGAAGGAGAAGACCCGACACGAATGTTTGCAGGTGAAGGTTGCCCTGAAAGAACCAACAAACGCTTTCACTATGTTTCATTAGATCAATCGGCCATTCGTTTGTCTACGGCATTCGACAGTGTAACTCTGTATGGTGAAGACCCTGCACATCGCCCGGATATTTACGGCAAGGTGGGTAATAGTGGTGTAAGCATTGCAACTGTTGATGACACAAAAAAATTATACAGTGGTTTTGATCTGTGCGACCGGAAGACATCAGTAAGCATGACCATCAACGGCCCTGCACCAATGCTGTTGGCTTTCTTTATGAATGCGGCGATTGATCAGCAATGTGAAAAATGGATTGAAGCAAATGATAAATGGGAGGAAGTAAAAAAGATTGCAGCAGATAAATTTAAAGCACAATCAACACCTCTTTATAATAATACATCTTCTGCCGGAGAATTACCTTCCGGTAATAACGGGCTTGGTTTAAAACTTCTCGGGTTAAGTGGTGACGAGGTATTGCCTGCTGATGTATATGCACAATGTAAACAGGCGGCATTGCAACAGGTAAGAGGAACGGTGCAGGCTGATATTTTAAAGGAAGATCAGGCACAGAATACCTGCATCTTCTCAACAGAGTTTGCATTGAAGTTAATGGGAGATGTACAGGAATATTTTATTCAGCAGAACGTTCGCAATTTTTACAGTGTCAGCATCAGCGGCTATCATATTGCAGAAGCAGGTGCAAACCCCATTACACAATTGGCTTTTACATTAGCAAACGGATTCACTTACATCGAATATTATTTAAGCAGGGGAATGAATATTGATGACTTTGCTCCTAATCTTTCCTTCTTCTTCAGCAATGGCATGGATCCTGAATACAGTGTGATAGGAAGGGTGTCAAGAAAGATCTGGGCAAAAGCCATGCGGTATAAATACAAAGCCAACAAGCGCAGCCAGATGCTCAAGTACCATATTCAAACCTCCGGCCGCTCCTTGCATGCACAGGAAATTGATTTCAATGATATCAGAACAACCCTTCAGGCTTTGTATGCGATTTATGATAACTGTAATTCACTTCACACCAATGCATATGATGAAGCTATTACCACACCAACAGAAGAAAGTGTAAGAAGGGCAATGGCTATTCAGTTGATCATTAACAGGGAGCTGGGCACTGCAAAGAATGAAAACCCCAACCAGGGCTCTTTTTTAATGGAAGAGTTAACTGATCTTGTTGAGGAAGCGGTGATGAATGAGTTTAACCGCATAACGGAACGTGGTGGTGTATTAGGTTCAATGGAACGCATGTACCAGCGGAATAAAATTCAGGAAGAAAGCTTATACTACGAACATCAGAAACATACAGGTGAATTGCCATTGATTGGCGTGAATACATTCTTAAGTAAAAACGGAAGCCCTACTGTTTTGCCACAGGAAGTAATTCGAAGTACAACCGAAGAAAAAGAACAACAGATCACCAACCTTCAGAATTTCTGGAAAAGAAATGAACACATAGCTGCAGATGAACTTAAGAAACTGAAAGAAGTGGCTGTACGTAATGGAAATATTTTTGAACAGCTGATGGAAACTGCGAAGTATTGTTCACTTGGACAAATTACTCATGCATTGTATGAGGTCGGCGGACAATACAGAAGAAATATGTAAAGAGGTTCTATAATAAATGTAAAAGGGCTCTTAAGAGAGCCCTTTTGTCAAATCAGAAAACAGGGTCACTGTTCCTCTTTAACTTTTTTTCCTTCTTTATCAATTATCATAAATTCTCCGTTTTTCATTACACGGGCTTTACCATCTGTAAATAAATCGGCAAAATTGTAAACGAACGGAAGAACAACTTTGCCTTTTGTATTGATGTAAGCCCACAGGCCCTTACTGTTACCAACAGGAGCTAATCCTTCAGAAAATCCACGGGCCATTTCATATTCAAACGGGATAATCTGTTTAAGGTCGTAATCAATGTATCCGAATTTATTGTTTTTCTTAACGCAGGCTATGCTGTCGTGAAAGGAACCTGCTTCTTCATATACGGGCTCTATAACAACTTTACCTGTACTGTCTAAATACCCCCATTTGTCACCTTTGCGAACAGCCGCTCTTCCTTCGTTGAACGATAAGCCCTCATCGTAAACCAGTGGAACAACTAATTGACCGGATTTGGTTACATAACCAAACTTACCATCCTTACTTACTTTGGCAAGCCCGCATATACAATCATCAACAAAATCATATTGTTTGGTCCACACCTGTGCAGAAGTTTGCAGTGAACAGAAAAGGATGAATAAAACGAAATACTTTTTCATGATTCATCATTTAAAGGTTCTGAATATTACCGGTGTTAAGGTAGATCGGTGCACTTTCTAAATCAATGATAACAGGCAGATGTCTGAGTGATTACGGGCAGAAAAATGACTTTTTGAGTCGCATTTTCGACCTTTTTTTGAACAGAAATCAATTAACTTCCCTGCATGAAACAAACAGGAGTACTTCTTCTTATTCTGTCTTTTATTGTTGGGGCGGGCAGTTGTTCTAAAAAGCCGTATGCAGTAACAAATAAGGTTTATAAAAGGCAAGCCAAAACGTTTGCAAAGCTATTGCAGCAATACCCGTTACATGATTCAATTGATAATGCACCGATGTTTGTTGGAACAACCAATCTTTCAATGCGGAAGCCCAATTTTGTCATCATTCATCACACGGCACAAAACAGTTGTGAACAGACATTGAAAACATTTACCCTTCCACGCACACAGGTGAGCGCTCATTATGTGATTTGTAAAGATGGAACGGTGTATCATATGCTCAATGATTATTTAAGGGCACATCATGCGGGTGTGAGCAGGTGGGGGAATTCAACTGATATTAACTCAAGCAGTATTGGTATAGAATTAGACAATAACGGATTTGAACCTTTTGATGAACGTCAATTGAACAGCTTAACCTTATTGCTTGAACGACTGAAAAAATCATTCAGCATACCTGCTGCAAATTTTATTGGTCATGGTGATATAGCACCCACAAGAAAAAACGACCCGAACTGGCGCTTTCCCTGGAGGGCTTTAAGCGAAAAAGGATTTGGGTTATGGTGGAATGATACAACCAATATACAGGTGCCTGAAAAATTTGATTATCTCACAGCAATACGGATTGTAGGGTATGATATAAAAGATACCAGCGCTGCTATTCTCGGGTTTAAACGTCATTTTTTAATGGACACAACAAGGGGAATGACGCCTGAGGCTGCCAAAGTACTATACCAGCTGCAAAAAAAATATCTGTAACTTGAGTTTATTCAGGTTTTGTTCAAACAAGAACCTTTCTGCGATTGTTTTCCAATATAAATCAACGAACTGCTCCTTCTTATGCAATGCCGGGTGA
>Ga0066476_100318_pt1 | contig 11725 bp, 6 predicted proteins | sample LakWasM112_LOW13_2_FD_59558 | JGI IMG/M metagenome (GOLD analysis project Ga0066476, IMG submission 59558) | Freshwater sediment methanotrophic microbial communities from Lake Washington under simulated oxygen tension - Sediment Metagenome 112_LOW13 | ecosystem: Environmental > Aquatic >... | reverse complement strand
AAGTCCGACGGTGTGGTTATTCCTGCGGCTGTTTCTGGTGAAGAAGGCGTGGTCGTCATGAACCCTATACCGCGCCAGGGGTGGCGCAAAAACGGCAGCCGTGCGGCGCGCCTGGATACAATCGTTGCATTCTATGTGAAGGCACCTTAAGCTGTGGCCGCACCTAAAACTTGGATGTGCCTTATTTGTGGCTGGATTTACGAGGAAACCAAGGGTTGTCCCGAAGATGGGATACCTGCGGGCACACCGTGGGAGCAAGTACCTGAAAGTTGGCTGTGTCCGGAATGCGGAGCGGGCAAACAGGATTTCGAGATGGTGCAGATCTAAAACGCAAGAGATTTCTCTTGCGTTTATTAATTTCCATCGGAGCAGTGACAATTGACTAAAAGCGGCGCCTCTTTCAAAGTGCTCGTGGTGGATGACAGCAATACCATTCGCCGCAGTGCAGAAATATTCTTGAAGCAGGGAGGGCATGAAGTCCTTCTTGCGGACGATGGTTTTGATGCATTGGCAAAAGTTAACGACTACCATCCGCAGGTTATTTTTTGCGATATATTGATGCCTAAGCTTGATGGCTATCAAACAGTCGCAATCATTAAGAGAAACCCCCAATTTACACACACGCCGGTTGTCATGCTATCTTCAAAAGATGGCGTCTTTGATAAGGCTCGTGGAAGAATGGTGGGGTGTCAGGATTATCTGACAAAACCCTTCACAAAAGATCAGTTACTGCAAGCAGTGCAGCAATTTGCAAGTGTTTCCCAAGGAGCGATGTAATGGCTATCCAGAAAGTACTGGTCGTCGATGATTCGAAGACTGAATTGATGTTCCTCACGGACCTATTGCAAAAAAAAGGAATGCAGGTGCGGACTGCAGAAAATGCCGAGGAGGCATTCCGGCGTCTTGCGGAAGAAAAGCCAGACCTGATTTTGATGGACGTGGTAATGCCCGGCCAGAATGGATTTCAGTTAACACGTGCCATTAGTCGTGACCCGCAGTATGCAGATGTTCCGATCATTATGTGCACCAGTAAAAATCAGGAAACCGATCGTGTCTGGGGAATGCGCCAGGGGGCACGTGGCTACATCACCAAGCCTGTAGATCCCGCCGAGTTGCAAGCCAAGATCGACGCTCTCAACTAAGCGCCCGCAAGCTCCATGGCAAATCGTGAAGCCCTCAGGGAACTGCAGATACGTCTGGCCAGCAGGCTCCAGGCGGCGCGCAGTGAAGCCGTGTCTGTGTCTTCCTGGCTGGCCGTGGAGTCCGCCGGGGAGCGCTATTTGCTGCCCTTGGTTCAGTCGGGAGAGATTTTCCCCTGGACATCGGTTCAGCCCGTCCCCTATACCCGCGACTGGTTTTTGGGTGTGGCGAACTTGCGCGGCGGCCTTACAGGGGTGGTTGACTTGGCCCGGTTGATGGGTCACCTCAGCGTGCGCAGTGAGCAGGCACTGGCTGAATCCAGTCTGCTGGCTTTCAATGCGGCGCTGGAAGTCAATGCGGCACTGCTGGTCGATCGACTGGCTGGCTTGCGTGGGACGGAGGCGTTTGTACGATCCGAACCTCCTGCTGGTGATGCGCCAGATTTTTTTGGTACTACATATGTCGAGGCCGGCGGCACCCGCTGGCAGGAGCTCAATTTGCAGGTGCTGTCACAGCACCCGGCATTTTTGAGTATCGGTGCTTGAGTTTCTCTGTAAGGTCGCTCCATGTCTGTCGTTCAAAATTTTGGAAAACTCTTCAATCGCAAGCCGGCGCAGGCCGAAGGCTACGCGCTTTCCGATGAACAGGGCGGTGAGGGATCTGCCCTGCGCGAGCCTTACCTGGGAGATGGGCTCAACAGCGTGCAGGGAGACCCCGGTAGTCCAGAGGTTCTGCCGCTTGTGCCGGCAGCCGACCATATTTCACTGCCTTTGCTGGGGGAGGCCACTGCAGCGGCGCACCAAAGGCGCTTGCTGATTTTGCTGGCCCTTGGTGTGGTGGTGCTGGCATTGATTGCCGGCTGGGTGTTGCGCCAGTCCGACCGGTCTGCGCAGCAACTCGCTGCCACAGGGCAATCCTTGATGCAGTCGCAGCGGCTCGCCAAGTCGGTTTCCCAGGCCTTGGTGGGGAGCCCTCAGGCCTTCCCTGATGTGGTGGAAAGCTCTGGCGTGCTGGCGCGCAACGTGCGTGCCCTGCAAGCCGGCGATGCTGAGCTGGGTGTTCAGGCACTGGGTGCAAATTACCAGTCCGATCTGAAAACCATTCAGCCTTTGATGGAGCGCGCCGAGCGCAATGCTGCCGTCGTGATGGGCCAGCAGAAGATTCTGACGCAGGTGGGTGATGCGCTTCGCACCATCAACCGCCAGTCGTCCGACTTGCTCGAAATTGCGGAAACCGTGTCTTCGCTCAAGCTGCAGCAGAATGCCCCTGCGGCAGAAATTTCCGCAGCTGGCCAATTGGTGATGCTGACGCAACGCATCGGCAAGTCGGCCAATGAGTTTCAGACCACTGAAGGTGTCAGCCCTGAGGCCGTGTTCCTGCTCGGCAAGGACTTGAATTCCTTCAAGGAAATTGCCCAAGGACTGCTCGACGGCAGCCCTGAATTGCGGTTGAGCGCCACGCGCGATCCGCAAACCCGCGACCAACTCACCTCGCTCATCAAGCTGTACGAAGAAACACGGACGCAAGCCAGCGCTATTCTGGGAAACCTGCAGGGGCTGGTGTCTGCGCGTGAAGCGCAAACCGCCATTATTGGTGACAGCGAGCCTCTGCGCCGTCAGCTCGAAGGCTTGCAAAACCGCCTGACTTCGCAGACGGGCATTGGCGTCGGTCAGCTCATCGCGCTGGTGCTCGCGGCGCTCTTCGTGATTTTCTGCGGTATCGGTATTTCGCGCGTGCAGCTGCTCGACAGCCGAAGCCGCCAACGCGTTGCAGAAGCCCAGCACCGCGACGCACAGCGTCAGGAGCAGGAGGCCAAGCGCGTTAACGACGCCAACCAGGCCGCCATTTTGCGGCTGATGAACGAGTTGCAATCGGTTGCTGAAGGCGATTTGACACAGGAAGCCACGGTGACCGAAGACATCACGGGTGCTATTGCCGACTCGGTGAACTACACCGTGGAAGAGTTGCGCCAGATCGTCGGCAGCGTGCAGAACACCGCCACGCGGGTGGCGCAAACCACCGCCCTGGTGGACAACACCTCGACCGAACTGCTTGCCGCCTCGACCGAGCAACTGCGCGAAATTCGTGAAACGGGCCGATCGGTGCTCGACATGGCCTCGCGCATCAACGAAGTGTCCACCCAGGCGCAGGAATCCGCCACGGTGGCGCGCCAATCGCTGCAAGCAGCCGATTCAGGCCTGCAGGCGGTGCAAAACGCCATCGGCGGCATGAACTCCATTCGTGACCAGATTCAGGACACGTCCAAGCGCATCAAGCGACTGGGTGAATCGTCGCAGGAGATTGGCGAAATCACCGAACTGATTTCCGACATTACCGAGCAGACGAACGTGCTGGCCTTGAACGCCGCCATCCAGGCCGCATCCGCTGGTGAAGCCGGTCGCGGCTTCTCGGTGGTGGCCGAAGAGGTGCAGCGCCTGGCTGAGCGCTCCGGCGATGCAACGCGCCAGATTTCTGCGCTCGTGAAGGCGATTCAAACCGATACGCAAGACGCCGTCGCCGCTATGGAGCGTTCTACGCAAGGTGTGGTGGAAGGGGCGCGCCTGTCTGATAGCGCAGGTACCGCTCTTTCGGAAATTGACCGGGTCTCGCGGCGCCTCGCCGAGCTGATCGAACAGATCTCATCCTCTACCTCTCGCGAGGCCAGCTTGGCCAACGAAGTCGCCGACAACATTCAGCATATTTTTGCGGTGACGGAGCAGACGGGAGAAGGCACGCGAACGACCGCACAGCAGGTGCGCGAACTCTCGACCATGGCCGAAGAGTTGCGCCAGTCTGTCGCGCGTTTCAAGATTGCCTGACTCCGTCTGACCATTGAACAGGCCGCGCGCCGCCGGGAACGAATCCATGTCGCCAAATGAAGTCGCCAATGTCCCTGTTGCTGAAGGGGGGGCGGGGGAGCTGGATCTGGGGCCGCTGGCCTGGGTGCTGGACGAACTGCGCAAGTCACTTGACGGAGCGATCAAGGCCTTGCGCCGCTTTGTCTACGATGCCGACGTTGCCCGGGAATCAGATATTGCCTCGCTGGATACCGCTACGCTGCGCGTGGCACGGCAGCAACTGCACCAGGCCACCGGCGCACTGGAAATGGTGGGAATGGCATCGCCTGCGCTCGTGCTGCGAGCCATGGAAGGCGCGGTACAGCGCTTTGTTCAGCGGCCTGAACTGTGCACAGACGGTGCAGCAGGCGCGATAGAGCGCGCAAGTTTTGCGCTGTGCGAATACTTGGAGATCGTGCTTGCGGGCAAGGCGGTTTCTCCGGTGGCCCTCTTTCCGCAGTACCGGGATGTTCAGGCTTTGACCGGTGCCGAACGTGTGCATCCGGCCGATTTGTGGCCCGCAGAGCGCCGGTTTCGGGAGCCCGAATTTGAGATCAGGCAGTCACCCCTCGCTTATGGTCCAGCGGCGAGGAGTCGACTGGATCAGGCCGTGCTGCGTATCGTCAAGGATGGCGATTTTGACGCGGCGCGCGACTTGTGTGATCTCTCTTTGGGCTTGGCTGCTGCACACTCAGATCGGCAAGGGCGGGCTTTTTGGAAAATCTGCGCCGCTTTCTTTGATGCTTTTGCGCGTGGCATGTTCGCTACGGATGTGTATGTCAAGCGGGTGGCATCCCGCGTTCTCATGCAGTACGCTTCCTTGGCGCGCGGTGAGAGTGTGATCGCAGACCGCCTGGTGCAGGATCTGCTGTTTTTCTGTGCCCAGGCGCGGCCCAATGCAGACGAGTCGCTGCCGTTGCTCGATGCTGTGCAGAAATCATTTGGTTTGCAGCGTTTCCAGCCTGTCGACTATGAGGCGCGGCGTTTCGGGCGATTCGATCCCGCAGTATTGGCGCAGGCACGCAAGCGTATCTCCGCTGCGGCGGAAACATGGTCAGCTCTGGCAGGCGGTGATCGCAACAAGCTCAAACCCGCAGCCGACCAATTCAGTCTTGTTTGTGATTCGCTCCGCAAACTCAATCGCAACAGTGAAAGTCTTGCCCAGGCATTGACCCGGGCGCTTGATCTGACCGTACGCTCTGCTGAGCCGCCTTCGGCATCCTTGGCCATGGAGGTGGCTACTTCGGTGTTGTACCTGCAGGCCGCGTTGGAAGACTCCGATGTGTCGGATGAGCAGATGGCCGGGCGTGCCGTGCGTCTGGCCGAGCGCCTCGACAGCGTTTCGGCGGGCAAGGAGCCAGACCCCCTTGAGCCTTGGATGGAGGAGTTGTACCGCCGCGTCAGCGACCACCAGACCATGGGCAGCGTCGTCGATGAGTTGCGTGCCACGCTGGGTGAGGCCGAGCGGTCCATGGATCAGTTTTTCCGCGATCCGGAAGATACCGCGCCGCTTGTCCCGGTTCCAGACCGGTTGTCGCAAATGCGTGGCGTGCTATCGGTGCTGGGGCTGGATCAAGCGTCGCTCGCAGTCCTTCGGATGCGCGATACCGTGGGGCGCCTACTCGCTGGAGGCGTTGAAGATCCCGACGAACGCAAGTCGCTTTTTGAAAAGTTGGGCAATAGCCTGGGTGCACTGGGCTTCATGATCGACATGCTGAGCTACCAGCGTGCCATGGCGCGCAAGCTGTTCGTCTACGACGAAGCGCTGGGCGAGCTGCGATTGATTGCGGGACGCGCCCGCACCCGTTCGTCAGACGTGGCGGTCGATGCGGAAGAACTGGCGGCAACTATCGAGGAGCGTGCGGCCGTGCCGCTTCCGGATGTGGTTCCTCGCATACCCGCGCATGTGCCCCATGAGCAAACAGCTGCCGCAGGGTTCGCAACGACCGAGCCTATTGCCGTCCCGCAGGTGTTGGAAGTATTGCCTGAGGAAGCTGGTGCCACGCAGGAGCCAGTTGAGGTGGTCTCCGAGCCGCAGACCCAGCCGACAGAAGACAGTAGCGCGCCGCAGATGCATCTGCGGGGGCCGGAATTAGAAGACGAATTGCTGGACATCTTTCTCGAAGAAGTTCGCGAAGTGGTGGGCAATGGTTTGGGTGCCATATCCACCTTGGATGAAGATCCAGGCGATCTGAGCGAGCAAACCACCCTGCGACGGGCATTCCACACGCTCAAAGGCAGTTCCCGCATGGTCGGGCTGAACCGGTTTGGCGAGGCCGCATGGTCGATGGAGCAGTTGCTTAATGCATGGCTTGCCGAACAAAAACCCATGGAGCGCCCCCTGCTCGACATGTCCCGGCAAGCATTGCAAGGCTTCAGTCGATGGGCCCTGGATATCGCAGCAGGTGACGATTCGGCATGGAATGAGTCTGCTTTCCGCACTGTGGCAGAAGCCATGCGTCTGGAGGGCAAGGTGTTGCCTTTGGTCCTTCCGCCCGAGAGTGGCGAGGTCCGCACGGGTCCCGAAACCGAAGTTGCGCCAGATCTTCAGGTGGCAGCCGATGCCAATACGGCTGATGGCGAGCCCGACGTAGCGCCTGAAGAGGTTGCCCTTGAGGGTGAGGGCTTTGTCGCTGAAGCGGTGGACGGGTTAGCGGAGGCCGTTCCGGATTCAGCAGATCTTGGAGAGCGTGAAGCTACTGAGCTTGATACGGTGGAGATGTCTGCCGTGGTTCCGGCAGAAGCTGCCGAGATCGGGCAAGGCAGTGAAATTGATTTTTCCGAGTTTGAGGCTGCATTGGGTGCCTCTGGGCCTGTCGGCACCTCTGGAGAACTGGCATTGCCGTCCGCAATGGATGAAACGGTGTTTGCAAGCGACGAACAGGGTGCTGCGGAACAGGCCCATGTCGGTGATGCTTCGATGGAAGCTGGCGCGCGCACCGAGCAGGAGCATGGCCAGGAGCATGGTGCACTGGAAATATCGCCGCTCGCATCCAGCGATGCGGTAGACGAAAGCACCAAGTCCATCGGGCACTTGCGCATCGGCATTCCGCTGTACAACGTCTATCTGAATGAAGCGGACGAATGGTCTCGCCGCTTGACGACCTGCCTGCAGGAGTGGTCGCTGGAGTTGCACGAGCGTTTGCCGGATACAGCGATTGCGCTGGCGCACTCTCTGGCTGGCAGTTCTGCCACTGTGGGGTTCGATGCACTCTCACAAACAGCCCGACTTCTTGAGCATGCGCTCGAGCATGTGCAACTGCAACCGGTGGGTGAAGAGGACCAGGCGGCGATCTTTTTGCGTGCAGCGGATGAAGTGCGTCGCTTGCTTCACCAGTTTGCTGCGGGCTTTCTCAAGCCAGCCGATGAAGAAATTCACCGGGCATTGCGCAGCATTCTCGAAACTGAAGTCTGCACCACGCTATCGCCGTCTCTGGAAGAATTCGTCGCTCCTGCGACGGCCGAGTTTGAGACCCGTCCTACCGATTCTGCGCAGCCAATCGAAGTAGAGGCTTCGCAGCCGGAGGTGGTGTCCGAGCCGACGACGTTCGAGCCGGTGCCTTCGGGTGTGGTGGCTCCCGCTCTGTCCGTAGTTGTAGCCGCGCGTGATCACGACCAGCAGGTGGACGACGCGATAGCAAGGGCTGTCGCACTGGGGTCAGATCTGGACGACGATATTGACGCGCTTGACGTCATTGATCCCGATCTGTTCCCGATCTTCGAAGAGGAGGCCGCAGAGTTGTTGCCCCAATTGGGTGGTGCGCTGCGACAGTGGGCCGCGCGCCCGGAGAACTTGGGGGCACGCAGCGAGGTGCTTCGCGCCTTGCACACCCTTAAAGGGAGTTCGCGCCTTGCAGGAGCCATGCGCCTTGGCGAGATGTCGCATCGGCTGGAATCGGCCATTGAACAGCTTGACCTGGAAACCTTGCAGGCCGAAGAGATAGAGCCGCTGTTGGCCAACTTCGACGCGCTTCAAGCAAACTTCAAGGTATTGCGCACCTACGATGGGGCCTTGCCTGAGGGATTCGCAGAAGACGTCCAGCAGAACGGCGCGACGCTTGATGCGCACATGTCTGCGGACGGCGAGCAAGCAGCGCCTTTGCCGTCCGTTTTGACACGGCCGTTGGTGGCGAGCAAGGGCGCGGCGGCGCGCGCAGCCACCCAACAATCGGTCCGGGTGCGTGCCCAGTTGCTTGACCGCTTGGTCAATCAGGCCGGTGAGGTGATGATCACCCGTGCACGCCTTGAATCCCGCTTGGGGCATATGAAAGGCTCCATGGGCGAGTTGTCGATTAACCTCGACCGCTTGCGCCAGCAACTGCGCGACATCGAGGTGCAGTCGGAATCCCAAATGCAGTCGCGGCTGGCATTGTCCAAGGACACCGCAGCAGGCTTTGATCCGCTTGAATTCGACCGTTTCACACGGGTGCAAGAGCTGACGCGCATGATGGCCGAATCGGTCAATGACGTTGCCACGGTGCAGCGGAACCTGCAGCGCGTGGTGGAAGGGACAGAAGACGATTTGATTGCGCAAGGCCGGCAGGCACGCGAGTTGCAACGCGACCTGCTGCGCACGCGCATGGTGGAATTCGAGGGCATTTCCGAGCGTTTGTATGCCGTCGTTCGCCAGGCATCCAAAGAGACTGGCAAGCAAATCAAGCTCGACATCACTGGGGGTTCCATTGAAATGGACCGCGGTGTGCTGGACCGCATGACCCCTGCATTCGAGCATTTGCTGCGCAATTGCGTGGCACACGGCATCGAGCCGCCAGACGATCGCGTTGCCATCGGAAAGCCCGCCATGGGCACCGTAACGGTCGATTTGCGGCACGAGGGCAACGACGTATCGGTAGAGTTCCGCGACGATGGTGCCGGCCTGAATCTGGAGCGCATTCGCAGCCGCGCCGTGACGCAGGGTTTGATTGCGTCGCCTGGAGATGTCAGCGACAGCGACGCTGCCGACCTGATTTTCATGCCCGGGTTTTCCACGGCCAGCGAAGTCACAGAGCTCGCTGGCCGGGGGATTGGCATGGACGTCGTGCGCTCCGAAGTCCAGGCCCTGGGCGGCCGCATTGAAACAAAAACGGTCGCTGGTGCTGGCACTGCGTTCCGCATGGTGCTGCCACTGACGACGGCTGTGACGCAGGTGGTGATGCTCCGGGCAGGTGAGCTCGCTTTTGGAGTACCGGCCAACGTGGTCGAGTTGGTTCGCCGGGTTCCCTTGGCGGAGATAGAGGCCGCTTACCGGACCGGTCAGCTTGATGTGGGCGGTGAGAGCGTAGCGTTCTACTGGGCTGGTGCGTTGCTCCAAGCGTCGCGCCGCAGCCAGGAAGGGGTGGGCAAGACCAGGTCCGTCGTGATCTTCCGCAGCGCCTCGCAGCGCATTGCCATGCATGTCGATGACGTTCTGGGCAACCAGGAAGTGGTGGTGAAGAACCTGGGGCCCCAACTCTCGCGCCTGCCTGGTTTGGCGGGTATGTCGGTGCTCGCCTCTGGTGCCGAGGTGCTTATCTACAACCCAGTGGCGCTGGCGACGGTGTACGGCAGCCAATTGCGCGATTCGCAAGAGGTATTGGCTGAAACGGAACAGCCGCCTCACGGTGACATCCCGGCGGCGGCGACAGCGGCTCCAGCGGCAATCCCAATGCCGGGACAGGTACCTCTGGTCCTCGTGGTGGATGATTCGATCACTGTGCGCCGCGTCACGCAGCGTTTGCTGCTGCGCGAAGGCTACCGCGTGGCACTTGCGGCCGACGGTCTCCAGGCACTTGAACGCCTTCAGGATGAGCGGCCTGCGGTCGTGCTTTCGGACATTGAAATGCCGCGCATGGATGGATTCGATCTTGCACGCAACATCCGCGCTGATGCGGCGTTGCACGATCTGCCCATCATCATGATCACTTCGCGTATCGCCCAGAAGCACCGCGACCACGCGATCGAGTTGGGAGTGAACCACTATCTTGGCAAGCCCTACTCCGACGAGGAACTGCTCAGCCTGGTGAAGCATTACGCCCATGTGGATGCGGTAGAAGCGGCAAGTGTTTGATGGCTGCGGTAGCTTGCACTGTGAGCAATGGGGCAGGCACGGCTTCCGAGGTGCTGCAGGATCTGCTGTCTGCCATGGTGCGGGAAGAGGCCTCTGACCTCTTTTTGATCGCTGGCGCTGTGCCTACGATCCGGCGCCATGGCGACTACCTGGCGCTCACGCAGCAGCCTTTGGCCGCGCTGGATATTCGTGCTTTCGCGATGTCGGTCATGAGTCCTGCCCAGGCCGAGGCGTTTGAAATCCGCAAGGAATGCGATCTGGCGCTCCATGTGCCAAATGCTGGCCGTTTTCGCATCAACGTGCATCTGCAGCGCGGGCAGACCGGCATGGTGGTGCGCCATGTCTCCTCGCAGATTCCGTCTCTTGAAGCCTTGGGCCTACCGCCCGTGGTGCATCAACTGGCGTTTCTCAAGCGCGGCCTGGTGCTCGCGGTGGGCGCGGCGGGCGCGGGCAAGACCACAACCCTTGCGTCCCTTCTGGACCATCGCAATGCTCGGATTCCTGGGCATATCCTGACCATTGAAGATCCGATCGAGTATGTGCACACGCATCGGCGCTCGCTGGTCACGCAGCGCGAGGTCGGGCTCGATACCTTGTCGTACGACGAAGCGCTGCGCCATGCCATGCGCGAGGCGCCGAGCGCCATCATGATCGGCGAGATCCGTGATCGCGAAACCATGCAGCATGCGCTGCATTACGCCGAATCGGGCCATCTGTGCGTGTCCACCCTGCACGCCAACAATGCCAGTCAGTCTATTCAGCGCATCCTCAACTTCTTTCCGGATACGGCGCATGCGCAGATACTGCAGGACCTCTCGCTGAATTTGAAGGCCGTTGTCGCGCAGCGGCTCATTCCTGGAAAGCAGTCGCGTCAGGTGCCTGCCGTAGAGGTACTGCTGTTGACGAATTTCATCGCCGATCTGCTACAGAAGGGCCAGGTGCACGAGATTCGTACTGCGCTTGAGCGAAGCAGCCAGGTCGGCATGTGCACCTTTGACCAATCGCTTTTTGCCCTCTACGAGCGCGGCGCGATCACCCAGGAGGATATGTTGGCCTATGCCGACAACCGCACCGACCTCACGCTGCGAGTGCGCCTTGCCGCAGGGGCACCACTGGAAATGGCCGGGATGCGTGTGGCGGATTTCGACCCACCCGCACCGCCCGGAGCGCAAGCGGCGCCTCCTCCCCCTCCGATGTGAATTTCAGTGATCAAGGATTGCCGGAGAGCCGGGCTTCCTTGACGACCGAATAGCGCGCCAATGTGCGATCGCGCGCATGGGCATGGTCTACGACCGGCAAAGGATAGTCGGCGCCCAGCACGACGCCCGCTGCGCGCAGGGCCTCCGACCGCGCCAGCCAGGGTGCATGCACATCCGTGTCGTTTAGACGTGCCAGTTCCGGTAGGTAGCGGCGTATGAAGCCGCCTTTCGGGTCGAATTTCTGGCTTTGGGTGACGGGATTGAAGATGCGAAACCAGGGCTGTGCGTCGCAGCCGCTGGAACTCGCCCACTGCCAGCCGCCGTTGTTGGAGGCCAGCTCGAAATCGTTCAGTTGCTGTGCAAAGTAGGCCTCCCCACGCCGCCAGTCCAGTCCCAGGTCTTTGGTCAGAAAGCTTGCCACCACCATGCGCAATCGGTTGTGCATGTAGCCAGTCTGGTTGATTTGCGCCATGGCGGCGTCGACGAGCGGGTAGCCGGTACGG
>Ga0066476_100315_pt1 | contig 11790 bp, 9 predicted proteins | sample LakWasM112_LOW13_2_FD_59558 | JGI IMG/M metagenome (GOLD analysis project Ga0066476, IMG submission 59558) | Freshwater sediment methanotrophic microbial communities from Lake Washington under simulated oxygen tension - Sediment Metagenome 112_LOW13 | ecosystem: Environmental > Aquatic >... | reverse complement strand
CAACCGGATTGGTGCTGCAGCTCGGTACAAACCATTTGCAGATCGTTTATTACACACTGATCATACTTGGTGCAATTACAATCGGGTTCTTAATTGACAGTTATAAAAAGAAAGAACTGGCCATTGCGTTTAAAGGCATTGTTATAGCAACAATTATCGGTATTATTTCATTAGGCACCAATGCTCTCGGTTCGCTAACCACCTGGGAATATGCCAAAGAAAGTATGCGTGGCGGTGTAAGTGAATTAAAAGAAACAAAAGATAAAAATACAACCAGTGGCGGGTTAGATAAAGACTATGCCTTTAAATACAGTGTTGGCTTAGCTGAAACATTTACCTTACTGGTTCCCGGTATTTATGGAGGCAGCAACGGTGGTAATGAATACAAAACCTCAAAGTTTGCTGATAAACTTGTTGAAGTTGGATATCCCGAAGACCAGGCTTTGCAAAATGCAAATGGCATTTCCTATTGGGGAAAGCAACAACCAACTTCAGGTCCTGTTTACTTTGGTGCAGTGATCATCCTGTTATTTGTGTTTGCCATGTTCTTTGAAAAGGGATGGCTGAAATGGAGTTTGTTTGCTGCAGGTTTGTTTGGAATCATCCTTGCATTGGGCAGCAATGTCGATTTCATTAACTATTTCCTGTTTGATTATCTGCCACTGTATAAAAAATTCCGTGCACCTTCCATGGGTTTGGTGTTACCGCAATTATGCTTTGTAATACTGGCAACCGTAGCAACGAATAATCTGTTGTTTGGAACTGTAGCTGCTGATGCTGTAAAAAAAGCATTTAAACAAACAGCCATTACAGCGGGTGTTCTTGTTGTAGTTCTAAGCTACTTCTATTTTACGTTCGACTATGTTTCACCCAATGATGCAAGAATAAAAGAAAACATGAGTGGTGCCATGCTGCAACAGGCAGCACAGGGAAAACAACCAACTCCTGAAATGCAGCAGCAGGCTGAAACATTCGGCAAAAGCTTTATTACTGCCATACAGGCCGATAGAAAAGGATTGTTTGGAAGCGATCTTATCAGAACAATCATCCTGCTTGCACTTACATTGATTGTAATCTGGTTAGCAACAAACAAAAAGCTGAAACCTGTTCCGGTGATGGCGATCTTACTTGTACTGAGTGCATTTGATTTATTAACCGTTGGAAGACGTTACCTCAATGAAAATAGTTTTGTTGATCCTGATGAATTTAACAATGCATTCGCCATGACGGATGCAGATAAAATGATCAAGCAGGATAACGGCTATTACCGGGTGTTTAATACAACGGTTGATTTTACCAATGAATCGGTTACTTCTTATCATCATAATTCAATTGGTGGGTATCATCCTGCCAAGCTGCAGATCTACCAGGACCTGATTGAAAACCAGATCGGCAAAAACAATATGCAGGTATTGAATATGCTCAATACCAAGTATTTCATTGTACAGAATCCGCAGAACGGCCAGCCGGTTGCACAAATGAACCCTGGCAACTTTGGTCCCTGCTGGCTGGTAAAAGGAATAAAATATGTAGAAAATGGTAAAGAAGAAATGAAAGCACTCGACAGCACTGATCTGCGTGATACGGCGGTTATACAGGTGAAGTTTAAATCACTCATTCCCAATGCACCGGTTTATGATTCTGCCTCAAGCATTAAGCTGATTGAAAATAAAAATGATATCATCAATTATGAATCACAGGCGAACAGCAACCAGTTTGCCGTATTCAGCGAGGTGTATTATACAGCAGGATGGAATGCCTTCATTGATGGCAAAAAAGCAGAAATTGTAAAAACAAACTATGCATTGCGTGGCTTAGCCATTCCTGCAGGAACACATAAAATCGAATTCAGGTTTGAACCGAAATCATATCAGATCGGCGACAACATCAATTTAATTGCTGCTTTGCTTACTTATTTAATTGTATTTGGCGGTTTATTCATGGCCTGGAAAACAAGTAAGCAGCCTTAATATGAAGAGGGTATTGAACATTGTCCCCTACCAGTATCTTCCTTTTTTTTCCGGCGGACAAAAATTCATTGCTCAATTCAACCAATCACTGGGTGAGCAATGTGTTTTGCATGTGGCAGGCACAGCTGATAATGATGCTTCACTGGCAAAGAATTATTCTTTTCACCCATTGCTGAAAAAGAGTCGGTTCAGGTATGCAGATATCAGTTCTTTCTTTCGCATCAGGAAGCTGATCAAAGAACAGGAGATTGATACGGTTATCATTGAGCACCCCTATCTTGGATGGCTGGGATGGTTACTGAAAAAAAGCTGTAACATCAAACTCTTCGTTCATACACATAATATAGAGTATGAACGTTTCAGAACGCTGGGCAAAAGCTGGTGGCCTGTTTTAAAACTATATGAAGGTTGGGTATTAAGAAAAGCGGATGCCATCTTTTGTATTTCAGAAGAAGACAGGCAATGGATGATTCAGCAACTGCAATTAAAACCCGAAAAATGTTTACTGGTTCCCTATGGCATCAACCAAAAGTCTATGCCTTTGGATAAGCAGCAATGTAAAGAACTTGTTTGCAGTAAACATGGTTTTAATCCCCAAGACAGCCTTCTGTTTTTCAATGGCCTGTTAGATTACAAACCAAACCTGGATGCTTTACGCATCATCCTTGAGCAGATCAATCCGCTCCTGCTGCAATCATCTCTACAATATAATATTCTTGTTGCCGGCAAACGGCTTCCTGCTGAATTGGATGAATTAAAAGAATGGAAAAATCAACATATTCATTATGCAGGTTTTGTTGACAATATTGAACTGTACTTTAAATCAGCCGATCTTTTTCTCAATCCCGTTCAGAGTGGCGGTGGAGTAAAAACAAAAATGATTGAATCCATTGCATTTGGCACAACCGTTATCTCCACAAAAAGCGGAGCTATTGGTATTGAAGAAAACGTATGTGATGGAAAACTCGTAACCGTTGCAGATAATGACTGGGTCAATTTTACAAAAACAATTGTTGATAACAGTAACACATCAACAGAAACTCCTGCTGCCTATTATGGATTCTATTACTGGGAAAATATTATCAAGAAGATCATCTCTTCTTTAGCATAACTGCCTCAATTTCTCACAACAGGATAGTTCATGCCATCTTTCAATGCCTGCACTAATTTTTCCCTCTGCTCTTTCTTAAAGCGTAAATAATAAGTGACCCTTGTTAAGAACGTATATCCTAAAGCGAAATACTTTATCAACCCGTTGTAATTCTTTCGGATGAAATAAAGCTTGTTCCTGTTAGAATAATAAATATAAAAAAGTGAAGAATCGCCGCCGGAAGAAGAAGAAACCTTATGCAGGATGGTGATCGCAGGCTCGTAATAAAGCCGGTAGCCCTTTTCGCAGGCCCTGTACACAAAATCTGTATCGTCGTAGTAGGCAAAATATTTTTCATCCATCAAGCCAACTTTTTCAAACACGCTGCTTTCAACCAGCATAAAGCAGGTTGGTGCATAAGTGATATGTTTCGGCACATCATATTCCGGCCCGTCTTCTTTGTTATAACCATAATGAATACCCAATGCCCGCCACTTATTCATACTGCCGCCGGCCATCCATATTTTCCGGTCAGAGTAATAATACACTTTCGTTACAATGATATGCTCACCTTTCTTTTCACACAACGAAACCATGCTGCTGAATGCAGTGTGCTGTTCAATTTCAATATCATTGTTCAGGATCAGAATATGTGTGCATCCATCAGCCAAAGCCTGTTTGATGCCGATATTATTCCCTTCAGCTACACCAACATTCGATGTATTCTTAATATGCCTGTATTCAGTTACCGGAAATTCAGCGAGACAGGTTTCAATTACTTTATCGGAAACTTCATTGACAGAATTGTCAACGAGATAAAGAATATACTCTTTGTGTGTTTGTTCTGAAATGCTTTTAAAGAAACCAGGCAGCACATCATCACTCTTAAACAGAACCGTTACCAAGCCAATCTTCGCCATAACATTTATTTCAATAATCCTTTTGACTTCATTTCATTGATAGATTCCTCATACTTGCTGCTCTGCACTTTTTGGCTGTTTACCCAATCCGTAAAAAGTTTCAATCCTGTTTTAAAATCAACGTTTGGTTGAAAACCAAGCAGCCGTTTAATTTTACTGATATCAGCAAAATTATGGCGGATATCGCCTAACCTGTAATTCCCGGAGATATGTACGGGCACATCTTCTTTATAATAATCAACCAGCAATGAAGCAACCTCTGAAACTGTTGTTGCCACTCCCGTACCCACATTAAATATCTGTCCGTTTGCTTCCTCTTTTTCAATACCCAGGAACGTTGCAGCTACCACATCATCAATAAACACAAAATCACGGGTTTCCTTTCCATCTTCAAAAATATTGATAGGCTTTTTATTCCTGATCAGCGTAGAAAAAATGGAAAGAATACCTGTATAGGGGTTACTTAATGATTGCCCCGGTCCATATACGTTCTGGTAACGGAACGCAACAGGTGCAATACCAATTGATGGACAAACCGTCATCACCATTTGTTCCTGGTTATACTTCGTAATTCCGTATACGGAAGAAGGATGAATTTTTGATTCCTCATCTGTAGCAATCAACTGCAAAGCTTCAATTGCTCCGGGATAGGTTACTTCAAAATTGCCCGCATCCATCAGAGCTGATGTTCTGTGTTCAGGATACACAATTCCGAGTTCTTTTGAGAAGTACTTCCCTTCCCCATAGATTGCCCTTGATGAAGCAATCACTACTTTCTTTACACTTGTTTTGTTATTCGCCAGAATGTCTAAAAGAATCGCCGTACCACCAATATTCACATCCACATATTTACTGATCTGGTACATGGATTGTCCGGTGCCTGTTTCAGCAGCCAGGTGAACGATTATTTCATTATCGGCAATCGCCTTCTTCCAGTCTTCAACTGAAGTAACCGTTCCTTTTATAAAATGAACGTTCTCTTTAATGGAAGTATATAACGGAGAAGTCGTTGCAGGATCTGCACCATGAATCTGTTCACTCAGGTTATCCAGTACAGTCACTTCATATCCATGCTGAATCAGATGCAAAGCAAGGTTTGAACCGATAAAACCTGCACCGCCTGTAATTAATATTTTTTTACTCATTCTTCTTGTACTTAAATGAACTGTCCTTCTTTATCTGTTTTGCACCATTGCTTTGTATCAGCATTATAACGCTTAATGATAACTGCAGGAGAACCAACAGCTATACAGTAATCAGGAATATCCTTTGTCACTACCGAGTTAGCACCGATTACACTGTTCTTACCTACACTGGCTCCAATTACACAAACATTCTCTCCTATCCATGCACCATCACCAATCATCACCGGGTTTGTTTGTCGGATAGGTTGATCAATAACCGGCAGATCAATATTTTGATAGCCGTGCAGGTTATCGCTCAGGTACACTTTATCGGCCATCAGCACTTTTTTCCCGATCTCAATTTTTGAAGTAGAATAAATATGACTGAACCTGCCGATATAAGTTCCATCTCCAATGATAAGGCGGCAATCTTCATCACCCGTAAGCGGCTCACAAGCCAGCCAGCCTTTATCACTGATGTACACTTTTGATCCGATAAAAATGCGGGCATGTCCGTCAATCTTTGGATTGATTAAACGGGTGGAAGAACCAATTTTGCCGAATAGCAATTTATAGACAGGATACCTGAACAGATAGTAAAACAATAAGTTTATTTTCCTGAGCATAAGATGGCCATTGCTTTATTGATTGTTTCAACCGACAGCGGATTTCCCTGCAGAATCGAATGGCGGCAAGTTAGCACATTTCCCTTAATAGATAGATTTCAGCACCCGGCCCTGCATCATTAACAATGCTGTAAAATGGCTACTTTTGAGCCGATCAGAAAATCAGCGTATGAACATTTTTGAACGGCTATATATAGCGGTATTTAAACAGGAGGCAAAAAGAAAACTTTTCACAAAAGCACTTTCAAGAGTTACTCAGCCAAATTTATACCCTGCAACCGAACCCAATGCCGTTCATTTCAAACACTTTGGATTGGTGGGAGATATCATCTATGCCATACCCGCAATGAAAGCATTGGCAGGCGACAAAAAAATTCATCTGCATTTACAAATCAATCAGAAATCGCTGTACAAAAAAAGCATGAAGCATGCCAACAAAGGCAAGATCTTAACAGAGAAAAGTGTGGAAATGCTCGCCCCCCTTTTATTGGCCCAGCCCGGCTTTGAGGTATGTGATATATTAACTGATCAGAGAATTGACTATGACCTGGATGAATTCCGCCAATTTCCTTTTGATTATAACAGCAGTCATATTTGCCGCTGGTATTTTCATATGTACGGCATTACGGCCGACTTGGGAAAGCCATGGTTAACCGTTGTTCCCGACACGGCATTTCAGAATGAAATAGTCATTGCCCGGAGTTTCCGCTACAGGGCACCGGGCATCAGTTATGATTTCCTCAAGACCTATACCAACATTACTTTTGTTGGGCTGAAAGAAGAATATGAAGATTTGAAACAGGCAATACCGGCTTTAAAATATAAAGCCGTTTCCAATTTTCTTGAGCTGGCACAAGTCATAGCCGGAAGTAAATTCTTTATCGGCAATCAATCTTTTCCCTTTGCACTGGCAGAAGCACTGAAAGTAAAGCGGGTGTTGGAAGTTTGTTTTGAATGTCCCAATGTTATTCCCGAAGGAAAAGATGCCTACGATTTTTGCTACCAGCCACAGTTTGAAAAAATTGTGAAGCAGCTGATTAAAATTTAATATTATTATTTTAGTTAAACAGATTAACCTCTCTTAGAAAATGTTACAAACCTTATTAAAGAAAATCAGACAATCACTGTATTTAGAGAAAATTGACTGGGCATTACATCAGCAAAACCAATTGAAAATTGAAAATTTTTTAATTGAAAACTTATACAAAAATCCCAAATATTTATCAGACAATTATCTGAATAAATATGAATTTCAGGCATTTTCCCAAAATGGAGAAGACGGAATTATAGAGCAGATATTTAAGCGGATTGGGACAACAAATAAATATTTTGTTGAATTTGGCGTTGAAGACGGTACAGAAACGAATAGCACTTATTTACTTCATCAACAATGGAATGGTCTCTGGATAGATGCAAGTAAAGAAAACAAATTATCGATTGAAAAGTCATTTAGTAATTTAATAAAAGAAAATAAATTAAGATTTATTCAAAGCTTTATTACGGCAGAAAATATAGAGTCCCTATTTCAACAGGCTGCAGTTCCTGTTGAATTTGACTTGTTATCAATAGATATAGACAGCAATGATTATTATGTGTGGAAAGCAATAACCAGCTACAATCCAAGGGTTGTCGTTCTGGAATACAACTCAATATTCAGACCGGGAGTTGAATTTATACGAGAATATGACCCAACAGCCGTATGGGATAAAACCAGTTATTTTGGTGCAAGTCTTGAGTCATATTGTAACCTTGCTAATGAAAAAGGGTATAAACTTGTAGCATGTGGTTTTATCGGGGCAAATGCATTTTTCGTAAGAAATGACCTGGCAGAGCAATACTTTGAAGGACCGTTTACAGCTGCAAATTTTTATGAACCACCGAGATACTTTCTTCTTTCAAAAAGTGGCCATCCCAGAAAAATTATCCTTTGAGAGTATGATTTTCCATACCAGGTGTTAATCAAACCTATTTATTACATAGTTTACTCCTTCGATTAGTTATTCAAGTATTTTTGCAAACAAAATAAAATAGCATTTCAGAAACCCTTTAGTTTAGTTTATATGGACAGCTCCACAAACAAGGAAATAAAAACAAAATCCTATTTTGAAAATAGAAATGTAGACTCAGAATCTTATGTAAATTATTCTCTGCCAAGGTATCTTACACCATATTTTACAGCAGCGGATAAAAATCTGAAAATTCTTGATATTGGCTGTGGCCTTGGGCAGTTTTTGGGATATCTTAAAAAGCAAGGTTTTACAAACCTATACGGCATTGATATCAATGATGAATCCATTTCTACCTGTAAGAAAAACGGATTGGATGTTGCTCAAATAAGTGATATCAGAGAATTTGCCGGGAACAGTATTGAAAAATATGACAGGATCGTTATGAGTCATGTTCTGGAGCATATTGATAAAGACTTAATAATCGACACACTAATTCATATAAAAAAATACCTGTTAAAAGACGGGGGTATTTTTTTATTAATGGTACCAAATGCACAATCATACACAGGCACATATTGGCGTTATGAAGATTTCACACATACCATTCTTTTCACTGGTGGCTCCTGTTACTATGTTTTAAAATCAGCAGGTTTTTCAACTATTGAGTTTATAGACCCGGACGGCACAAAACACATGAGTCCTTTAAAAAGAATGATTATTAAACTACTGGTTGGATATCATAAGACTAAAGAAGACATTTGGAATAAAATTTTGCAAACATCATTTCACAAAAGCAGCCCGAGAATATATACATTTGAATTAAAAGTGGCTGCATCCTAAACAAAAAAGGTAAAATAATGGGTTCTATAAACAGATTCGATTTAGCAAATCTCATAGAAGAATACAATATTGATTTTTTCTTTGAAACAGGGACATGGAAGGGAGATGGGTTAGCTTATTCATCTAAACTACCCTTTAAAAAACTTTTTTCCTGCGAGATTATTGAAGAAATTTATAATAAAGCTGTAGTTCGCTTTAAAAACGAAAACAACATTTCTGTTTTTCATGGCAGCAGTGAAGAAGCTTTATATAAATTAAATGATCAAATTAAAGGCAATTGCATTTTTTGGCTGGATGCCCATTATCCGGGCGCTGAAGAAGGAATTCACTCATACAATGAATTCGAAAAAGAAAATGTAAGGCTCCCTCTTCATACAGAACTTGATATAATCAGAAAGCTTAGGCCCAATTATAACGATGTTATTATCGTAGATGATTTAAGAATATATGAGCATGGCCCTTTCAAGAATGGGAATATGCCTGACAGTATTTTACCTCCGGCAATCAGGAATATTAATTTTGCTTATGACCTGTTTTCGGATACTCATGAAATTATTAAACTCTACCAGGATCATGGATATATCGTAATCGTACCTAAAAAGAAATTGAAAGAAATTACAGATTCTTTACTGTCGAAGTTCATCAAGAAAAATATTAGACGTTTTGTTTATCCATAATTGCTTTAACTACTTTTAGCCCAATAATAAAGGCCCTCGGAGGAGGGCCTTTATTATTGTTAAATAAGTTGAAATTATTTTATGTTCGTGCCATTAGCAGGTATATTAAGCATCGTAATTAGTTGCTCATACTTCATACCATTAACTTGGTCAACAGTATAACCAGCCAAAGGGCCTGATGAATAACGGCCACCTGAAACTCCGCCGGGTATCAGAATATATCGATAAGGATAAGTTGCATTATAACTGGACCTGATAGTGATTAATCCAACAGTAAGATAATAGTGGATAAAATCATTTGTTGTTACATAATTTAACTCAAAAACTAAATTCTGAGGATTTCTTAGATAAATCTTTACTACCCCCCTATCTATAATACTCTGCGTAACGCCAGGAGCAGTTAAAAGGCCATCCCAAATTCCAGGCGTAGTAGCTCCAAGTACACATGTTACGTTTATCCAGTTTGAATAGATAACATTTGCAGTTCCGGTGGCTCCGGTTGCACCAGTTGCACCGGTTGCTCCTGTCGGTCCGACCGGGCCAGTTGCGCCTGTTGCGCCAGCAGGTCCAACAGGCCCTTTACAAGCAATTAAGAAAATAAAAAATGTGCTAATAACCGAGAGTGGTGTAATGATTTTTTTCATAAATCCGTTTGTGTTTAAGTTTAAAATATAAATCGTTCAAAAAGCAGGTCAATTGAAAATTTAATTTCCGGAGCCAATATAGTACTTAAATATTAGTTTTTGAGAATCGGCAATTAAGTGTTTTTCTGTATCACATGTAAATATCCATTTTTATCAAATTATAAATCTGATAAATACTTATTGAAATAATTATTATTTCATAAATTTATCTTAATGAGCCGGTTTCTGATCGTATTGCTGCTTATAACTAACACTTCACTCGCACAAATAAATTTGAATCAGGGTTTGGTTGCCTATTACCCTTTTTCTGGCAATGGAAATGATGCAAGTGGCAACAATATTAATGGCTCTCTAAGCAACGTAACAATAACGTCTGACAGAAGTGGCACCCCAAATAGTGCCTATTACTTTAATGGGATAAATGCATACATTCTTTTGCCATTTTCAAATCTCTACAATTTTGCTGCACAGGATTCTTTTTCGATTTCAGCTTGGGTTCTGCCGGATCAGGGAAATAATTCTTGGCCTGCCCAAGCAGTTGTGGTAAAATCCCCCACACACTCAGATTTTACTTTATCCTTATGGAATTACGGTATTTATATTTTCAGCTATAAAGCAATGAGCGGTTATGCATACAATCATATATTAAACAGTTCTACTACTTTAACAAACACTCAATGCTGGTACAATATTATTTCAACATATAATAATGGAGAATGGAATCTATATATAAACGGGATTCTTGAATCATCTGACCTGTCTCATTCAAAGTTTATTTTACAGGATGCGACTTCGAAAATAGCTATAGGAAAGAAAGGTGAATCGTTTGGAGACTATTATAAAGGTAAAATGGATGAAGTAAGGATATATAACAGAGTTTTAAATAAGGCAGAAATTGATTCACTTTCATATAATGGGCAACCTATCAAAGCAATTAATGACACCACTCTATGCGATGGCACTTCCATTCAATTGAATGCAAGCGGGTCTAATGCCTACTCCTGGTTGCCCTCCACAGGCCTCTCAAATCCCAACATCTCAAACCCGGTTGCTACGCCTTCAGGCACCACTCAATATTTTGTTACCGGCACCAATAACTTTGGTTGCATATCCAAAGACAGTTTAACGATTACAGTAAACCCGAAACCCATTATTACAATTACCAATGACACATTGCTTTGCAATAACACCACACTTCAGCTTCACGCCGGCGGAGGAACTTCATACACATGGTCGCCGGCTGCTTCGCTTACCAATAATCTTATTCCGAATCCGGTTGCAGCACCTGCTGCCAATACAAAATATTATGTAACGGTTAAGGATGCAAACAACTGCAGCAACACCGATTCTGTTCAGGTTGATGTACGTTCAGCAAATAATTTTCTCATTAGTCCGGCAGTAGATATCTGCAGAAATGACTCCATACAAATTTCAGCATCAGGTGGCGATACTTACAGCTGGAACAATGCAGCAACGCTTACTAACGCTTCTGTAGCAAATCCCTTTGCTTCACCACAAACAACGACTTCTTATGCTGTATTGATTACAGATACAGTCTGTCATAACACAACAACGCTTTCTACCACAGTAACGGTATTACCATTACCTGTTTTGTTCCTCACCAAATCAAACGATATTGATTGCAGTATTGACCAGAGCCGGCTGACGGTATCAGGTGCGGCAATTTACAGCTGGCTGCCGGCAGGCACGTTAAACAATCCGACTGTTTATAACCCGATAGCTTCTCCAACTGCAACAACGAATTATATTGTAACCGGAACTGATTTGGATGGATGTATGAATACAGACAGCATCACTGTACTGGTAAATGCTGATAATAAAGGAGGCTACCTGATGCCCAATGCGTTTACACCAAATAACGACGGACTGAATGATTGTTACGGCACCAGGTACTGGGGTATTATTCTTGAAATTGAATTCAGCATTTTT
>Ga0066476_100313_pt1 | contig 11913 bp, 12 predicted proteins | sample LakWasM112_LOW13_2_FD_59558 | JGI IMG/M metagenome (GOLD analysis project Ga0066476, IMG submission 59558) | Freshwater sediment methanotrophic microbial communities from Lake Washington under simulated oxygen tension - Sediment Metagenome 112_LOW13 | ecosystem: Environmental > Aquatic >... | reverse complement strand
AACCTCCCTGTTTTTCCCAGCTGGCACCACGGTCTGTACTTTTGAACACGCCGCCTTTTCCTTCAGGGGCTTCAACTACTGCATAAAGTACATCAGGATTTGCGGGTGAGTAATTCAGGCCAATCCTTCCAAGATCACCGGACGGTAACCCTTCCATCATTTTATTCCATGTGGCACCTGCATCAGTACTTTTATACAATGCTGATTCCGGTCCGCCACCGATATAGGTGAATATTTTCCGCTGACGCTGATGTGCAGCTGCATAAATAATATTCGGATGACGAGGGTCAAGCATCACTTCATTAAACCCCGTGTGTTCACTTATGTTTAAAATCCTGTTCCAGGTTTTGCCGCCATCAGTTGTTTTATAAATTCCACGATCTCCGCCCGAACTCCAGACAGGGCCGTAAGCAGCCACGTAAACAATATCGCTGTTGGTTGGGTCAATGGCGATGCGGCCAATATGTTCTGAATTCTTCAACCCTACATTCTTCCAGCTTTTACCGCCATCTTCCGTTTTATACAAACCATCTCCATAGGATACACTGCGTTGATTATTATTTTCACCGCTTCCAACCCAAACTACATTTGTGTTGTTGGGATCAATTGCCAAACAGCCGATGGAATAGGAACCTTCTCCATCAAATACGGAACTGTAAGTAACACCTGCATTGGTTGTTTTCCATACGCCGCCGGCAGCTGCAGCAACATAATACTCACTTGTATTTTTTGGATTGACAGCCACATCAGCAATTCGTCCTGATGTAATGGCCGGACCAACACTGCGGAAACGAAGCCCGTTTAACACCGATGATGTTAATACGTCTTTTGTTTCTTCTTTTGCCGGAGGGGGGGCTGTTTTCTTTTGTGCAAATAAAGATGTTGAACACACAAACAGCAGCAGGCTGCTGAGAAGCTTTAATGATTTCATAACAGAAGTTTTACAGAAGGAAGGTAATGAATACAAAACAGAAATACAGCATCAATCTGCCGGTATCAGCAGCTTAAGTAATGCGTTAAGTCTATCGGTTTAAATTTTTTTCATAAATCTTAATCCATTCGTCAACCGTGATCTTTGTTGCAAGTTCCCCAAACAACTTAAACGGAATCTTTTCAGGGTGTTTAAAACGGATACAAGCTTTTCCCATATCCGGTTTCCCGATTTGCGCTTTTTCATATTCAGTTGTAAACCATTTCAGCAGTTTGGGATTGCTGTAAAGGCACATATGATACACTGCAATAAAATTCTTCTGCGAAGCGATATTCATAAAGGGTAATGGGAGATGAGGTGTTGTATGATAACCGGGCGGAAAGAGACCATGCGGTACTACATAACCAATCATTCCATAACTCATTTCCTCTTTAAATCCTTTTGGGAGATTGCTTTTAATTACTTTCCTCAACTTTGTTATAGCTTCCTTTCTTTCTGCAGGAAGTTCACTGATATACTGTGCAACTGTGGTTGCTTTTGATTGCATAAGTATAGTTTTGGACTGGCTTATTTCTTCTTTTTCTTTGAAGGTTTTGCAATTTTATTATACTCCAGCGCCAGGTTCACCCAGTATTGAAGTTTCTTCCTGGAGGTTACCGCATCTGCATGCACAAATACATAACCTTTCATCACCTTCCCTGTAAAGTCCATTGCTGTACAACCTTCTTTTTCCATTACCTCATCGTACACAGCCGGATCAAGCCTTACCATCAACCGTTCTTTTTCTATGCCAATACACATTTTATCATTTACCATAAAACAAAGGCCCCCAAACATTTTTTTCTCCTCAACCTTTTTATGAGTAAGGGCAATCAGCTCTCTTGTCTGGTTTGCCAGCTTTTCGTTATAGGCCATAACTCCTGTTGAAATGAGTGTTATTTCAGATATTTTTCAGGAACCGAATGTAAGGCAATGCGGTTGCCTTCCGTATCAAGAAACACGCCCATATAACCATACTCGGGGCTGATTTCCGTTTTAGGCATCATAATTTTTCCGCCGGCAGCTTCCACCCTGCTTAATACAATCTGCACATCAGGATTCCCGTTTAAATACAGCAGCGTCCCCTCGGTAGCAGAAGGTTTATGAAAGCCGCCACTGTCAACCAATGTTCCGCCAACGCCTTTCATTGGATCATCCAGCGGAAACATCCGCATTTTCATGCTGGGAACATCTAATGCATTCATCTTAATTTGAAAAATGCTTTCATAAAATTTTTGTGCCCTGTCAATATCGGTTGCCGGTATTTCAAACCAGCTGATTGCATTGTCCATACGTTGTTAATTAAGAGGTTAAGAATGTCTGCTTAAAGTTCTGAAATACCCCTGATGAAATTACTCCGTTCATCAAGAATTATCTTTTATAAATTATGCTGGAAAGATATTTTCTTTGATGTCTGTCCGGATTCAGAATCTTTCAGCGTCATTACAGAAATCATTTCAAAACAATAAAACAATTATTATGGAAAAGTTTATGTTGATCTTCGAGAGTGAAATAACAGGTAAAGCACCATCTCCCCAGCAAATGCAGGAAATAATGGGTAAATGGATGTCGTGGATCGATAAACTGGTTAAAGCCGGGAAATATGTATCAGGCGAACCACTCTTGCCGGGAGGTAAAATCATTAAGGGCAACGGCAAAACAGTTACTGATGGTCCGTTTACAGAAGGGAAAGAAATCATTGGCGGATACTTTATTGTGAATGCAGCCGATTATGACGAAGCTGTTGCATTATGCGATGATTATCCCGATTATGAAAGAGGGGGAGCTGTGATTGTACGCCAGGTTCAGAAAATGGATATGCCTGCTTAACGGCAAACCTCATCAATGCCCTGTGCAAAACGGGGCATTGATGAATCAGAAACTTCGTAATAAATTGCAGAAAAGATTGCTTGAAAGCCTCCACTCATATTGATGAAACAGTTGATCATCTCTTCCGGCATGAGTGGGGAAAGCTTGTATCTGTATTAACCAAATTATTTGGTCCGCAGAACTTAGAATTAGCAGAAGATGTGGTGCAGGATACATTAGTAACGGCATTGAGCAACTGGAAAATCAACGGACTTCCTCAAAACCCTTCGGCCTGGTTATTTACTGCTGCAAGAAATAAAGCTGTGGATGCACTGCGTCAACAAAAAAGAAAAGACGAATTCTCCAAAAGTATTACCCCGCTTCTGCAATCAGAATATACACTGGCGCCAACTGTGAAAGAAACGGTGAACACAAATACCATTGATGATGATCAGCTGCGGATGATGTTTGTTTGCTGCCACCCTTCCTTGTCAACGGAAGCACAGGTGTCACTGATCTTAAAAACACTTTGCGGTTTCAGTGTTACAGAAATTGCCAAAGCATTTGTTACAGGATATGATACCATTGAAAAAAGATTATACCGTGCCCGGCAAACCTTTCGTGAAAACAATGTACAGTTTGAATTACCTGCCGTTGCAGATCTTGATAACAGGGTGGAAGCTGTATTGATGGCCATTTATCTTTTATTCAACGAAGGATATAATTCGACTAATCATGAAGATCTGATCCGCAACGACCTGATGAATGAAGCCATGCGGATGTGTGAACTTATTTGCCGCAACGAAAAAGTGAACCATGCCAATGCACATGCACTGATGGCGCTGATGTGTTTTACCGCATCAAGAAATGATGCAAGACTTGATAAGGATGGAAACATCCTGTTATTAAAACAACAGGACCGCAGTAAATGGAACAGGGCATTGATTGAAACCGGTGTATTTCATCTCGAAGAATCAGCAGCAGGCGAAACCATCAGCAAATACCATATTGAAGCGGGGATTGCCTACGAACATGCACAGGCAAGAGATTATCAGCACACCAACTGGAACAATATTCTGCATTGTTATAATTTACTCTACCGGCTTTATCCTACACCTGTCATTGCCTTAAACAGGGCGATTGTGATCAGTGAACTGAGTGGTGCAGCAGCAGGCATCAATGCTATCGAAAACATTCAGCAGCTGTCGTCCTTAAAAAATTATTATCTGCTTCCGGCAACACTGGGCGAACTGTACTGGCAGCTGAAACAGTACGATAAGGCCAAAACCTATTTTGAAGAAGCTATTACCCTAACCCAATCGGCCATAGAAAAAAAATTACTGCAGCAGAAGATCAGTCAGCCGGTTTAAATCATTTCTTTTTTCTGCTTTGCCTTAACTTTGCCGTAAATACTTCTGAAATGAATAAGTGGGTTTTGATACTGGTTTTCATGATTGTTGCCGTTGTTGTTGTTTCAGCAGATGCTGCAGCGCAATGTTCCATCTGTACCAAAACCGCTTCACAGCTGGGTGAAAAACCAGCCAAGGCTTTGAATGGTGCTATCATCTATCTCATGGGCGCTCCTTTTGCCATTGTTGGTTTTATAGGCTGGCGCTGGTGGAAAAGTCAGAAAGAAGAAGCATAAGCCACTGATCACTTTCTCTTTTTGCAATCGTCCTCTTCCCGTAACTTGTATGCATTAACCAACTGTATATGAGAAAATATTTCTTTTTGCTGTTGCTGCTCCCTTTATCAATAGCAGCACAGAAACTTCCAACTATTGAAGAAAAAACAAACGGACTGAAAAAGTATGATGGCTATTTCAACTTTTACTGGGATGAAAACACCGGTAAGGTTTGGCTGGAAGTAGATAAACTTGAAACCGAATGGTTATATGTTATTTCATTACCTGCCGGTTTAGGTTCGAATGATATCGGGCTCGACCGTGGATTGCTGGGTGATGACCGTGTGGTGAAGTTCAGTAAAGTGGGAAGAAAGATTTTATTGATTCAACCCAACTATGGATACAGGGCATTATCAAATGACAATGCTGAGAAAAGAGCAGTCGAGCAATCCTTTGCTCAATCAACCATCTGGGGATTTATGGTTGAAGCTGAAAGCAACGGAAAATTTTTAGTTGATGCAACAGATTTCTTCATGCGTGATGCCATGAAAGTGAGCAATGCCATCCGCAGAATGCGCCAGGGAAATTACCAGCTCGATAAAACAAGAAGTGCAATGTACCTGCCACGTACGAAAAACTTTCCTATGAATTCAGAACTGGAAGTAACCGTTACTTATACCAATGCAGACGGTGAAGTGGGGAATTTTGTACAGCCGGTTGCACCATCAACCGAAGCGATTACTTTGCGTATTCATCATTCACTGGTACAACTGCCCGATAATAATTATCAGCCAAGAGTGTTTGATCCACGCAGCAGTTTTATCCCGGTTTCTTTTTATGATTATGCATCACCGGTGAGTTCACCCATTGAAAAATATTATGTCATTCGTCACCGGTTGAAGAAAAAAGATCCAACGGCTGCCATCAGCGAACCGGTAAAACCAATCATTTATTATGTAGATAACGGTACACCGGAACCGATCCGTTCTGCTTTACTCGATGGTGCAGGTTGGTGGAACCAGGCATTTGAAGCCGCCGGGTATAAAAATGCATTCCAGGTAAGAATATTACCAGACAGTGCTGACCCGATGGATATCCGCTACAATATGATCAACTGGGTGCATCGTTCAACACGTGGATGGAGTTACGGTGCTTCGGTTGTGGATCCCCGTACGGGTGAAATTATTAAAGGACAGGTATCGCTTGGTTCACTTCGTGTACGCCAGGATTATCTCATTTTCTCCGGTTTATTATCACCGTATGAAACAGGCATTCCTGCCAATGATCAGATGCTGAAAGCGGCGTTGGCAAGATTACGCCAGTTATCTGCACATGAAGTGGGACATACCATTGGTCTGATGCATAACTATGCCAGCAGTGTAAGCAACCGTGCAAGTGTGATGGATTATCCGCACCCATTGATACAGCTGAATGCAAAAGGTGAAATGGATTTCTCCAATGTATACGATGATAAAATTGGGGAATGGGATAAGGTAGCAGTTTCATGGGGCTACCAGGATTTTCCATCAGGCGTGAATGAAAAGAATGCATTGAATGCAATCATGGGTGATGCCATTAAAAGAGGATTGCAATTCATCAGCGACCGTGATGCCAGAGCGCCGGGTGGTTTACATCCGCAGGCGCATCTGTGGGATAACGGAACCACAGCTGTTGATGGATTGAAAGAAGTGATGAAAGTGCGTGCTAAAGCATTACAGGATTTTGGTGAGAAAAATATTGTACCGGGTATGCCGATGGCGATGCTGGAAGATGCACTGGTGCCTGTTTATTTTTATCACCGTTACCAGGTTGAAGCAGTAACAAAAGTAGTGGGCGGTATGTATTATTCTTATGCTGTAAGAGGCGATGGACAGGTGATTACAAAAATGCTGAGCAGGCAGGAACAGTTATCGGCATTGAATGCAGTGATTGATTGTATTGACCCGAAAGTGTTGCAGATCCCTGATCGTATTGCTGCATTGATTCCGCCAAGACCATCAGGTTATATTGGCTCAAGGGAATTATTCAGGAAAAGAACCGGCTTGTCATTTGATCAGTTATCTCCTGCTGAAACGGCGGCTGATCTTCCGTTTTCTTTTTTATTCACCAGTGAACGGTTGAGCCGCATGGTACAATTTGAAACAAGTGGCGGATTAGGTTTGAATGAAATGATCCAGACTTTAGTTGATAAAACATGGAAAGCGGCAAGAAGAAGCGGAATGGAAGGATTGATTCAACAGCAAACAGAACAGGTGCTCTTAACCTACCTGCTGTCAGCATCTGTTGATGAAAACAACTCATTTGCTGTAAGAAGTGTACTGCAAAAGGCATTAACTGATTTGAAAAAATATATCGATCTGCAACTGAAGACAGCAGCCTCAACATACAATGGTCATCTGCAACTCGCTGTTGAACGGATGAAAAATCCAAAAGATGCCAAACCAACTTTGCATAAAGAAGCACCACCGGGAGCACCGATTGGGTGCGGGCAATAATTTGCCACGAAGACACAAAGGCGCTAAGAAAGACAAGAGTATTGCTCTAGTCTTTGTATTTTCTTCTTTGTGTCTTCGTGCCTTAGCGGCAAATTCAGGAAAACTTTTTTATGAATTGATACAAATTAAATTCTCCTTTTTCCAATACAGTATCAATCTTCTGCTTTAATTCTTTTTTCTGTACATCTTTCATCCGCTTTTGCTGAATTAGATAATAAGCTTTTTCAGCCAGCAGCCAGCTTCTGCGTTCATTGGTATAATGATGTTTCAGTAATTCATCAATCTTCAGCCACAATTCTTTTGTTCCCTGTTTTTCTGTAGCAATGGTTTTAATAACAGGGATCTCCTGTTGCGTTGTTGCAAAAGCAGGTGCCAGCATCATTTTCAAATTTCGTACAAACAATTCTGCATCCGGTCGGTCAGCTTTGTTCACTGCAAAGATGTCGGCAATTTCCATAAGGCCTGCTTTCATCGTTTGTACTTCATCACCGGCTTCCGGCACCAGCACAACAACTGTTACATCAGCCAGCCCTGCAATTTCAATTTCACTTTGTCCTACACCAACTGTTTCAATAAGCACATAATCATAGTCAGCTATTTTACATACTTCAGCGATTTCTAAAATTTTCGGATGTAAGCCACCCAGTGAACCACGGGTAGCTAAGGAACGGATGAATACATCAGGGTGATTGTACCAGTTACTCATACGGATCCGATCGCCGAGCAATGCACCTAAATTAAATGGGGAAGATGGGTCAACACAAAGCACCGCTACTTTTTTTCCTTCATCAACCAGTAAACCAATCAATGAATCAACCATGGTGCTTTTTCCTGCGCCGGGCGGACCGGTAATGCCAATAACAGGAGTGGAGGAAGCAGGAATGGTTTGCAAAAACTCTTCATACCCCGGCACTTCATTTTCAATCAGAGAAATACAGCGGGCCAGACTTTTCCGGTTACCTTCCCTGATTTCCTGTTGTAATGATTGCCACATTTCACAAACCTAAACGAAAAGATTTAAATATTGTTTATTTGCAACACTGAACCATGCAATCAACAAGAGCTACCATACATCTGTCTGTTTTTTTTACCGGCGTCTTGCTGGCAATGACGGGGTTTCTGTTCAGCCGTGCATTGCTTACCATCGGAATCTTTACGCTTATTACCAATGGATTTCTGCAAAATGATTTAAAGGAACGATGGAATGTTTTTCTGCAGCAGAAAGTTTTGATCGGCATTTCCTGTTTGTTTTTCTTTCCCCTGCTCTCAGGTTTGTGGAGTGAGAATAAAACAGAATGGCTGAATGCACTGCTTACGAAGCTTCCTTTATTGCTGTTGCCATTTGCCTTAGTAATGCAGAAAGGATTTGAACGGAAACAGTTTGTTTGTTTTTCATTGTTCTGGGCAGCTTTATTATTTGGCGGAACAGTATGGAGTATACTGCAATACCTGCAGCAAAAGGAACAGTATGATTTGCTCTACCGTTTCTCCAAAACAATTCCAACACTTGCTGACAATGATCATATCCGTTTCAGTATGGCCATCATTATTGCCATGCTGTTATGGTTGAAACTGGAAGAATGGAAAGTCATTTCACCTTCAGTTCTTTTGTGGAGCGTACGTGCAGTAATGGCCTGGTTTGTTTTGTTTCTGCATGTACTTGGCGCAAAAACAGGACTACTTGGTCTGTATCTTATTATTGTTCCTGTAACAATCCGGCAGCTGTATGTATCCGGTAAAAGGCAATTGGCATTTGTTTGTTTAGCAGTTGCAATAATGCTTCCGGTATTAGCCTATCGGCTATTGCCAACATTTAAAACGAGAATACACTATGTATTATACGACAGGGAAAACCGGCTTGCCGGAATTGTAAGCGGCGACTTCAGCGATGGTAACCGTGTGTTGTCCATTCGCAGCGGCTGGTATGTGTTTCAGCAAAACCGGTTAGCGGGGGTTGGCTATGGTGATATTAAAACAGAAACCAATAAGTGGTACAATGAATATGCTCCTGCTGTTCCATTATCAGAACGTTTTCTTCCGTTGAATCAATGGGTCACCAGCGGAAGCGGCGGCGGCATTGCAGCAGCACTTTTATTTACGGTTGTTATTTTGCTGCCTTTCTTTTCAAAGCAATGGCGACAAAACAGACAAGCCATAGCATTTATACTCTTCATGAACATTATTTTCCTGTACGAATGCACAATTGACGACCAGTTTGGTGTCTATTTATATAGTTTCTTTATATTGTACTGGCATTCGTCGAATCGATTTAAATTTTGATATGCAAGCTGTTTCAGTTGTCATTATAGCTAAAAATGAAGCCCACCTCCTCGCAAAGACCCTGCAGTCTGTAAAATTATTGTCGGATGATATAGTTGTGTGCGATACAGGCAGCAGCGATGCCACCATCCCCATTGCGATTAAAAACGGAGCAGTGATTATTGAAGAGGACTGGAGAGGCTATGGTTTGACCAAAAATATGGCCAACGAGCGTGCAGTGTACGACTGGATACTGCAGTTGGATGCTGATGAAATAGTTGATGAAGAACTGCTGCAATCTATCCTGGCATTGGATCTCAAAGATGAGAAGCAGATTTTCACCGTACACCGGAAAAATTTTTTCAAAGAAAAACATATCCGCTTTGGCGAGTGGTGGAAAGATGAGCCTTTCCGTTTGTTCAACCGTAACCAGGCGGCCTGGAATGCAGATCCCGTGCATGAAAAACTGATTTTTGAAAAGGACTGTGTGGTTAAGAAATTGAATGGATCGATCCTGCACAAAACACTTCAGTCAACCGCACAGTACAGGGAAAAGATTAAACAATATGCTGCTGCAAGCGGGGAAAAATATTTCAGGCAGGGAAAAAAAGGAGCATGGTTCAAAAGATATTTATCTCCTGTTCTTTCTTTTGTCAGGAATTATTTTTTTAAACTCGGTTTTTTAGATGGAAGGGAAGGTTTTCTGCTGGCTTCCATGCGTGCCGGTTATACCCGTATAAAGTATAATACACTTTACCGCTTACAGCATCCGCAAAAGAAAAAATAAATTCGTTTTCTTCGTAATTTACAGGGGATAGAAACACGGATAGATTGGTGCAGGTCTGTAACAATCCGTTTCATCCGTGTTTCTGTAATTCCCTGGTAAAAGAAGAAGCCTGTATGACCAACTTTATTCCCATCTTCCCCCTCAGCATTATTGTTTTTCCCGGCGAAAACCTGAACCTGCACATTTTTGAACCACGGTACAAGCAGCTTATTACCGAATGTTTTGAACAGAAAAAACCATTTGGTATTCCGGCGGTGGTAAACAAAGAATTAAAAGACCTGGGTACACTGGTGGAAATAAAAGAAATTAAAAAAGTATATGAAGATGGAAAGATGGATATTACCAGCAGCGGTGTAAAAGTGTTTCGTATGCTGGAGCTGATTAAGGAAGTACCCGATAAATTATACAGCGGTGCCATTGTTACCTATCCTGATGATGCAGATGATGGCAACCGTTTACTGATGCAAAAAGTAGTGCAGGGAATTAAAGCACTGCATAAACTTATACAGGTAAGCAAGGATTTTAAAAAACCGGAAGAGGAACTGAAAGCCTTTGATGTGGCCCACCACATGGGGTTGAATATGGAAGAAGAATATGAACTGCTGGGTCTGTTCCGTGAAGCACAACGGGAAGAATATTTAAAACGGCACCTCAATAAAGTGTTACCGCTGCTGGCTGAAATGGATAACTTAAAAGAAAAAGTAAAACTCAACGGGCATTTCAGGAATTTAGAAGGGTTTAGTTTTGATCTGTAACTTCGTTGCATGGCAATAACCATCTGTTTCGATTTTGGCAACACCCGTTTAAAAGCGGCGGTGTTTGAACAGGATCAGCTCAAAGAAATTATTATCCTGAAGGATGACAGCAGGGAAAGCATGAAAGAGATTGTTCAGCAGTTCAACCCATCTTTTTCTATTTTATCATCTGTGATCAATCATCAACCGGTAGTGGAAGAAGTACTGGCCAAACATACCAGCTTCCATAAATTATCACATCAAACAAAACTGCCTTTTACCACTCCTGTCGGCAAACCGGAAACCATTGGTGCCGACCGGTTGGCTCTTTGTGCAGCTTCGGTTCACCTGTTTCCCGGAAAAAATAATTTAGCCATTGGTATCGGCACCTGCATCACCTACAATTTCATCAATAACCAGAACCAGTTTTTGGGTGGCAGCATCTCACCCGGCCTTGAAATGCGGTTCAAAAGCATGAACCAGTTAACAGCCCTGCTGCCATTGGTAAAAATGGAGTGGAACTTCCCGTTAATTGGCTACGATACCAAGACCAATCTGCTCAGCGGAGTGGCCTGGGGAATGGCCAAAGAAATCGATGGAATCATTGATGCGTATGCAGAGAAGTACGGGAACTTTAACGTGCTGTTAACCGGGGGCGATACGGTTCATTTTGCTCCTCTGCTCAAAAACATGATATTTGCAGACCCTCAACTAATCTTTAAAGGTCTGTATGCAATCAGTGAGTTCAATCGGTAAGCGTGTTTTAGTGTCATTTGTGCTGAGTTCAGCCATTGTAATTCCCGCCCTTTCGCAGGATAATTCGCCCTGGAGCCGTTACGGTTTGGGCGATATTGTACCCTCGGGCAATGTTGCCAACAGGGGCATGGGAGGATTATCAGCTGCTTACAGCGATTTTCAAACCATCAATTTTGTGAACCCGGCTTCTTACAGCAAGTTTGGACCTCAGAGGGCCATCCTGGATCTCGGGTTGGATATTAACAGCCGAAAGCTGAGTAATAACAAAGGCAGTACCTATACTTCCAACAACGTTTATATTCCCTACCTCGCCAGCGGGTTTCAGATCAAGCCTCAAAAAGCAAAGTACGATTGGGGTTTAGCGTTTGGTTTGCGCCCGTTAACCAAAGTGAGTTACAGCATTCAGAGCGGCTCAAGGTTAGCTTCAGGCGACAGTGTACAGAACATCTATGAAGGTAACGGCGGAACCTACCAGGCAT
>Ga0066476_100306_pt1 | contig 12094 bp, 10 predicted proteins | sample LakWasM112_LOW13_2_FD_59558 | JGI IMG/M metagenome (GOLD analysis project Ga0066476, IMG submission 59558) | Freshwater sediment methanotrophic microbial communities from Lake Washington under simulated oxygen tension - Sediment Metagenome 112_LOW13 | ecosystem: Environmental > Aquatic >... | reverse complement strand
AGACAAAGCCGGGCAATTTTTCCATCGTAGGAAGTATAAGTGAGAATATAAGTTCCGTCTTCACTTTCCACCAGTCTTGGATCTTCTACGCCGCCTTTCCATTCATATTGTTTCATGTTATCTTCTGCAGGAAAGAAAACCGGTTCAGGAAGTTTGGTAAAATGCAGGCCATCATCACTTACTGCCAAACCAAGACGTGAAGTCATGGCATGATCCTGTGCACGGTAGAGCAAATACACTTTGCCATCTTTCACAACAGCAGATGGATTTAATACATTCCGTTCTTCCCAATTCACTGTTTGCTTGCTGATCGGACAGCTGAAATGTTGAGATGAATCGGGCTGAAGAATGGGATTAAGGCTATCTACTTTTACAAAGTTGAGCAAGGCCCAACTGTTGGCAGAAGATACGGTTGATTCCTGCTTTACAGTTTGTTCCTTGCAACCGATGAAAAAAACGAGTGAAAGAAGAAGGTAACTGCGTTTCATATTATCCTTACTGGTGATACAGAAAGATAATGAAAATGATTGAGTTCATTTTCTGTGTTTACCCTTCATTCACAAACCGGTATCCAACCCCTCTTGCTGAATGGAAATAAACCGGGTTGCGGCTGTCTGCTTCAAAATATTTACGGAAGTTGAGTATAAAATTATCAATGGTTCGTGTGGTAGGATAAACATTGTAGCCCCAAACCTGCTGTAAAATCTTTTCACGGGTAACCACTTCGTTCTGGTTTTCAATGAGCAGTTGCAGGAGCATGTTTTCCTTTTTACTCAGCTGAATTTTCTCCCCTTTGAAGTTAGTAGCTTCCTGCGCTTTAAAATCAATTCTGTTTTTACCAAAAATGTAAATATCACCAACACTGTCTTTATCGTGAATTTTCTTATTCTTTTGAATCAGCTTTTCAACACGCAGTAAAAGTTCTTCAAGATTAAAAGGCTTGGTAAGATAATCATCCGCCCCTTTTTTTAATCCTAATACCCTGTCGTGTGAGGTGTTTTTGGCGCTGAGAATAAGAATCGGAACTTCGTTTTTACGGATGCGGATGCTTTCTGTTGTGCTGATGCCATCCATTTCAGGCATCATTACATCCATGATGATCAGATCAAAATACTCATTTTCCACTGCCTTGAGGGCTGCAACCCCATCATTTGCCGTTGTTACTTCGTAACCCTCCAGCTCAAGATTTAATTTTAATGCATCCTGTAAATGCTCTTCATCTTCTACCAGTAAAATGGATGCTTTGTTTGAGACCATCATGTTTGCTTATTTAAAACTGAATCACAAAAATACTCCCACTTGGGGTATTATTCATCACAAAGATGTCGCCATTATGCTGTTCAATAATTTTCTTTGTCAGGTACAGGCCTAAGCCTGTTCCTTTTGCCTTCCTGGTGTTTTCGTTTCCGCTTCGGTAAAATTTCTGGAAGATTTTTCTTTTCTCCTCATCTGCTATTCCCGGGCCCTCATCACTAACCTTGATCTGGATATAATATTCGTCTTCCATCAGGTCTACATAAACGGGGCTTTCTTTAGGAGCATATTTCAGTGCATTGTCAATCAGGTTGCTCAGGGCTATCTGCATCAGCAGTTCATCCCCATCTATGTAAAGGTCTTTATCTGCACTTGCTTCAATTTTGCGATGCGGATAGCGATTCTTGTAGTCATTGACAACCGTTTCAACAATATCGGCCAGGTTCAGTTGTTCATTTTCCCGCTGAAAGGTTTTCTCTTCCATTTGCGAAGCCAGCAGAATATTGTTTGTGAGAATGTTCAGCCTGTTGGTTTCGGATAATGCACTGAGTAATAATTTCTGCTGTTGTACATCATCCAGTTTTCTCCGGAGCAGAGTTTCCAGGCTTAACCTGGTTGTAGCAATAGGCGTTTTTAATTCATGGGTAATGGCCATCATGAAATTTTGCTGCAGCGATGAAACTTCGATTTGTTTGCGGATGGAGCGGTAAACAAAGGCTGCTCCCGTTACAATCAGCGCAAGAAAGGTAAGTCCTTCCCCTGCAAATTTTGCTGTTTGCCTTTTTCTGTACTGTTGTAACTCGCTTTGTTTTATAATATACTGGGGGTCGTCTTTCTTCAGCAATTGTGATCTGAGGTCGCTCATTTCGTTGCTTTGCCGTTCAAGAGAAACAAACCACCATATCAATGCAGCCAATATGTAAATAAACAGGATCCAGAACCAGAATGAAAAATTCCCAAAGCGAAAAACTTTATTGGTGTAGGCCATTATTTTGCTTTTTCAATACGGATGCCGGCGTTCATAATGTGAAGAAGGGGGTTATCCCGCATGGTTTGTTGTAAACGGATGGTATAAGTTCCCTGCTTTGTAAAACGGATGTTACTGAATAAGGGATAACGAACTTCCCAGATATCGCTCATGCCGGTTCCAATCCACCCGCCGTTTTGATTTTGAAGGGTGAGTTCAAAACGTTCTTTCTGAAAACTGCTGTCGCCCGGTTGGCGGGTTGAAATAAAGAGCCAGATATTTTTGTACGCATAAGCATCTGTATGACGCAGGGTTACAAAAACATTATAAGGAGAAATGGTATCAGTTATTGTGAAATTGATTTCCGGTTGATTGCTGTAATTCCATTCATGTTTGGGAATCTGTACGTTTTTTTCAAAAGTATCCATGCTGGTACAGGACGAAAGGCAAATGGATAATAAACAGAGAACAATCGAAAAAAGGCAGACTGACTGATGTTTCAAGCGGAATATTTTTACAAATGTAACATGTGTAGCATGGAAAATCCAAAACCTCAAAAACAAACTTGATAGCCGGGTTCAGGAAACATCAAATGCAGAACTTATAATACATTCAATACCTGTTCTTTTGCCTTTTCCAGTTCATCTTTCATAAGCACTACTAATTTCTGAATGGCCGTATCATAAGCCTTGGCTCCCGTAGTGTTAATTTCACGGCCGATTTCCTGTAATACAAATCCCAGCTTCTTTCCCTTTGAATCGCCATCTTCTTTCAGGATGTTGAGGAAATATTCGCAGTGGTTGCGTAAGCGAACCTGTTCCTCGCTGATATCGATCTTTTCAATATAATAGATCATTTCCTGTTCCAGGCGATTAGCGTCATAGTTCTCTTTGCCTAATTGTTCTTCCATTTTGCGGCGGAGCTCTTCTTTCATCTTCTGTTGACGGGCAGGTTCCAACGCCGTGATTTTTTCCTGGTGACTTTCAATATTCCTGATTCGCTCAATCAGGTCTTTTTCCAAAGCAGCTCCTTCCAGTTTGCGGTGATTGTTGATTGCTTCCAGCGCTTTCTTCAGTATTTCCCTGAACTGCTCCCATTGCTCTGTACTTAATACATCAGTGTTGGGTACTACAACATCCGGCAGGCGAAGGAGTGCAGCCACAACATATTCGCTCAGTTGAATATTTAAATCGGCAGCTACTTCTTTCAGGGGCTGAAAGTATGCTTTCGCCATTTCTTTATTAATTGTAATGGCTCCGTTACCACCATTTTGTTTAAGCATAATGGTGCAGTCGATAGTGCCACGCATTAAATGCTCAGACAAAAGACTGCGGATATTAAATTCATAAGGACGTAATAACGGAGTAAGTTTCAAATTCAATTCAAACTGCTTTCCGTTCAGTGATTTAATTTCCACCAAAAAGGTTTTATCTCCCGTTGCTTCCTCTGTTCTTCCAAAACCTGTCATTGATTTAATCATAATATACTTTTCAGCAAAGTAACGTATTTCATTTGTTTGTGAACATTTTATTGCCTGTTGAAGCGGCCTGCAATCAAAGTATACAGATGAGAAAACGCTTAACTGAATTGTCCGGATTTTAAACGACGGAGATTTTTCTGTACCAAAAAAACGTAAGCCTTGAAATATACAGAACTAAAAAAGGGAAAGTGTATAAACGAAAAAGCCCGGAAGAAACCGAGCTTTTATGATGGATGGGTTAGTAAGTATCAGGAAATTTCTTTCCCGTCACAATATTAAAAATAAATTCTTCTATTATAAAAATTTTTCCAAATTATTTTATTCACATTTTTTGATTGTTTGTGGAAAATGCCTATGGACTTTTCGTCTTCGACACTGTGTTTTGCAGATCAAAAAAGCCGACGGTAAAGAAACCGTTGCTATGTTTTTTTTATAAGCAGTAAAAAATTTTTAACCTGTAATGCTTGCCAGTAAAAGGTTTCAGCAACTAACTGATGAAAGGAAATTAAAATTGAAACATACATTTCTGATTTTAGTTTTTTTATTCTCACAAAACCAAGCAGTGTTTTTTTACTTTTTTTGCGCATAAAAAAGGGGGATAAGATTTTTTTAAAAATTTACAGCCGAACCGCTTTTCCGGGTAGAAATGAGGGAAACAGGATAAAATGAAACGAAGTCCACGATCAATGTGAAAGCATATTACCTTTGAAAAAAATCAGCATATGAAGTTTCCTTCACCGGTTCCGGTACAGTGGATTGCAGAATTAATTGAAGCGACAGTTACCGGAAATGTAAATGGCCTGGCAACCGGCATCAATGAAATACATAAAGTGGAGGCAGGTGATCTCGTATTTGTGGATCATCCGAAGTATTATGAAAAATGTATTAACTCCGCAGCCACTTTTATAATCATTAATAAAGAAGCAGATGTACCGCCCGGGAAAGCATTGCTTATTTGTGCCGACCCGTTTGAAGCATATTTAAAAATCGTCAGGCATTTCCGGCCCTTTACAGTATCACATCAACTCATCAGTGAATCAGCAACAATCGGGGAAGGAACGGTTCTGATGCCTGGTGCATTTGTCGGACATCATGTTACAATTGGGAAAAACTGTATCATTTATCCCAATGTTTCCATCAATGATTACACAGTTATCGGAAACAATGTTATCATTCAATCGGGAACGGTTATTGGCAGTGATGCATTTTATTACAACACGAAAAAGAACCGTGATGTATGGTATAAGAAAATGGATAGTTGCGGAAGGGTGGTAATTGAAGATGATGTGGAGATTGGCGCAGCCTGCACAATCGACAGGGGTGTGAGCCACGATACGGTGATTGGACGTGGTACAAAATTCGATAACCAAGTGCATATAGGACATGATAGCATAATCGGCAAAAACTGTTTGTTTGCTGCACAGGTGGGCGTTGCAGGTGCCGTTGATATTAAAGATGGTGTTGTGCTCTGGGGCCAGGTTGGTGTAAGCAAGACGTTAACTATTGGAGAAAATGCAGTTGTGTTTGCACAGAGCGGCGTGCCCGATTCTATTGAAGGAAACAGATCCTATTTTGGCACACCCGTTGAAGATGCACTGCAGAAAAAAAGGGAACTGGTTTGGGTAAAACGTATTCCTGAAATGTGGGAGAAACTCAAAAACTTATAATTCAACTTACTCGGTTTTTTCTTCGGGCCAATAATCATAGGGCAGCTGATCGGCTAAATTTTTCCAGGCCCAGTAGCCGCTGTTGATCACTTCTGTCTGGTTATAAAAGAAACCATTCTCCGTAATTACAAATCCATTTAAAAACTCAATGGTTGATAATTGCTCCTTAGCGGTAATGGGATATTTATTAACAACCAGGTATTCTTTTTCCATTGGTTCAAGTACATAAGCCAGACGGTATTTTCCAAACAGGCTGATTTCCTTATCTACACTGTCAACCAGGGAATAGATAGAAGAGTCGTATGGATTTTCGAGAGAACTGATTCTCATTTTACCGGTAGTGCTGTCGGTAAATATCTCTTCCAGCGCAAAACCGTTTTCTTTCAATGTGCTGTCGTAATAGCAACGCATAAAATGTAAACGGGAGCCATAGTATGCTTTTTCCCTGTTCTTTGCCCAGATTGTTTTCTGCTCTGCAGTGGAATCCAGCTCGGTGTAAAATGCAACACCCACATAGGCGCTGAATTTTGTTGTGTAATCATAAATAAACGAATCGAGCTGGTATTGAATTTTATAGCCCAGAGCATAGTTCATGATTACAACGGGCAGCTCGGCTTTAATCTTCAGCCGGTTTTTCTTCTTAGAAAAATAAAATTTTAAAGCATCAGGATTTTCAATGGTACATTGTTTTGAAAAAGGGGTGCTGCCGATAAAATAATCGGTGAACTGTTTGCCGTATTTGTTCCAGCCATCTTTTACTTCTGTTGTAGCCTGTATTACGACTTCTTCCATTTTCTTTTCTTTTTTCTTTAAGGACACGTTAAGTTCGTTACTGTTATCCTGCGAAGAACTGATACGGATACTTTCACTTTCATAACCGGTATAAGAAATGACCAGGTTATGTCCACCGGCAGGTAATTCCATTTTAAACTCACCTTCTTTATTGGTAATGGTTCCCTTGGTGGTATTCTGGCATAGAACGGTTGCTCCTTCCATCGGAAGCTTTGTACTGTCGTCAAGTACTTTTCCCTTGATATAAAAATACGATTGCGATGAAGCGGAAAGAGAAATGAATAAAAGAAGAATGGACCAGATTGTTTTCATGTGATAGTTGAAATTGTTTGTTGGCCACATGTTATTCGCTGATCAGCATCCGTTGTGCTATCAACTGATCTGCTGCAGCTCATTTCATGTGATATTGTTCTGAAAGCTAAAATAAACAATTTTCAGGCCAGAGGAAATAAACGGGAAAGATTGGCTGTTATTTAAGAAGAGATAGCGAAAGATTACACGGAGCCACCGTAAAATTTCATTATTATTTCTTTAATCCGTAATGATTGATGATCCAGTTGCAGGTGCGTTGAATGCTTTCATCAACGGAAGTGAATTGAAAACCGGGTAATGCATTTTTTATTTTACTGCTGTCGAAGAAAGTTGTTGCCTGTGCTGTTCCGGCAGTTTCTTTTGTAAGCAAAGGTTCCCTGCTGCTGAACATGGCTTTCATTGCTTCCATGCGCCATACGATTTCGCCCATCCAGGGTTTGGCAAAGCGTTGCGGCGGCTGTTTACCAAAACAGTTGGCAATTTTGGTAAACAGTTGCTGAAAAGTTAAATGCTCATTACTCAGTAAAAAACGTTCAGCAGAAATATCGCTGTACATTAAACGGATCATGGCGTCGGCCACATCTTTTGCATCAACAAAGCCTGTTCCACCGGTAGTGTACCAGGGAAAACCATCCCATATTTTTTTAAAAATAGCAACAGAACCGTTTTCCCAGTTTGATTCACCAAGAATAACAGATGGATTCACAATCACAGCATTCAATCCTTCACTGATGGCACGCCATACTTCCAGTTCAGATAAGTATTTTGTTTTACCGTAATGCGAGTTATTGGTTTCTTCTGTCCATTCCGTTTTTTCCGTTACCTGTTCGCCCTGCCGTTTGCGGCCGATAGCAGCAACAGAACTGACATGCACAAATTTTTCAATCTTATTATCGAGAGCAATATTGACCATATTGGCGGTGCCTTCAATATTGATCTTATACATCTGCATCCTGCGGCTTGAATGATAAGAAACAACAGCAGCACAATGATACACATGCCTGCATCCTTTCATGGCATCATCGAGTAATCCTGTATCAAGCACATCTCCTTTGATCCAGGTAATGCGTTTCTTCTCTTCTTCTGTAAGCAGTAAGGGCATGGAGCTGCGGTACAAAGCTTTAATGGCTCCTTCATTTTGTTGAAGAAGCTGTTTCAGCAAAGCTGAGCCTACCAATCCTGCGCCGCCTGTAACGAAGATCATTTGACAAATGATTTATGATGTGCGAAGTACGATGTTTTACAGCAATTTATCGTTGTATTTATAGTAGCCTTTTCCCGTTTTACGGCCCAACTGATTGCTTTCCACTTTTTGCTTCTGCAGGGAAGATGGTTTTAACCGTTCGGGCTTGCCAAGCTGTTCATAAACACTGCAGCTGACGGCATAGTTAATATCATTGCCAATGAGATCCATGAGTTTAAACGGTCCCATTTTAAATCCGCTTGCTTCCATGAGGGCATCAATAGTGGCATAGTCGGCAACTCCATCTTCCACCAGTTTCAGTGATTCGATATAATAAGGTCGTGCAACACGGTTCACAATAAAGCCGGGAGAATCTTTGCAGATCACCGGTACTTTATTCATTTGCCCGGCTAATTCAACCAACGCTGCAATTACTGCATCATTTGTTTGATCACCCTTCACCACTTCCACTAATTTCATGATTGTTGCAGGGTTAAAAAAATGCATTCCTGCCACCCGTTGAGGTTGTACAATTTTTTGCTGCAGTTGAGAAATAGACAATGAAGATGTATTGCTTGCAAAGATGATTTCACTATGGTTGATCTCTGCCAGCTGATTAAAGAGGGCGATTTTCGCTTCGGGTTTTTCAATAATGGCTTCAATAATTACATCAGCAATACAATTATTGAGTTCACCGGTAAAACTGAGATGACCACTGATTTCTTTTTCCTCCGCAGAAGTGATTTTTTGTTTTTGTACCAGACCTTGCAGGTTGAGTTTAATCGATGCTTCAGCTTTCAGTAATACTTCTTTATTTAAATCAAACAGTATGGTATAGATGCCGCTTTGTGCTGCAGCCTGTGCAATACCACAACCCATTGTTCCTGCACCGCAAACGCAAATTGTCTGAACCATGATTTTAAGGATTAACAGGATTTATGGGAAGAGATTATTCAAACAGAATCTTACTTCTGGATTCGATGTCGGTTCTTTTATCAAAAAAGAAATCGAAGTACTTTGCTTCACCTGCTTTGGCTGAAATGGTTAGTGAAGTTCTTCCGTATTCTTTGTTTTCAGTATCGAATACTTTTGCACTGATAGTTTTGTTAAAGTCTTTTTCGAAGATTAGATAAACAATAAGCTTGCTGGCAGTTGTACTGTCGTATTCTATACTGAATTTGCCGGTACTTAGACCCATTGCTGTAAGATCTTTAGAAAGCTCAAGCCTGCAATCAAATGTTTTTGTTACACCTTCTTTTACACCATCAGCAAATTCAGACATACCAGCCCCTACCGTTTCACCCGTTTTATTGATTGCATCTTTTGCCTTTTGCTTTGCACGGTTACAGGAGAAGGTAAATAAGGAGACAGCAAAAAGAAGCAAGAGTGCTATTTTTTTCATGAGTGACTATTTATAAAGATAGTGAGCTGAAATTTTAATAGAGAATCAAATGAGAAAAACCTGTTGATCTTTTTAATCTACCCAAATCAAGGTTCAGACAATTGCTCAGCAGAATTAGTGAACGTACAAGAGGGCAACGCAACAAAAGTTTAATTGTAGTGCAACAGATGGTAACCACCAACTAAAAACTACTTAAACTGCTCCAGTAAACTGTTTCAAAAACCGCACATCATTTTCACTAAACAGGCGAATGTCTTTGATCCCGTACTTCAGCAATGCCGGACGCTCAATGCCCATACCAAATGCAAAGCCTGAATATTTATTGCTGTCGATGCCGCAATTCTCCAATACTTTGGGATGCACCATGCCGCAACCTAAGATTTCTAACCAACCTGTTTTTTTACAAACATTACAGCCCTCGCCATTGCAGAGCAAACAACTGATATCCATTTCGGCACTTGGTTCTGTAAACGGGAAATAAGAAGGACGGAAACGAACCTTCACATCTTTGCCAAACATTTCCTGCACAAAGAAGTACAGTGTTTGCTTGAGATCGGCAAAGCTGACTTTTTCATCTACATACAAACCCTCCACCTGGTGAAAGAAGCAATGACTTCGTGCAGAGATGGTTTCGTTGCGGTATACACGACCGGGGGTAATGATACGGATAGGCAGCTTTCCCTTTTGCATTTCATGAATCTGCACATTACTGGTATGTGTGCGTAGAAGCCATGCAGGATCAGTGCTGATATAAAACGTATCCTGCATATCACGGGCAGGATGATTTTCAGGAAGATTTAATGCGGTGAAATTGTGGAAATCATCATCAATTTCCGGCCCTTCTGCTACGGCAAAGCCTAAACGCTGAAAGATAGTAACTATGCGGTTACGCATTAAGCTGATGGGGTGGCGGCTGCCAACAGGCAATGCATCACCGGGCAACGTAAGATCAATATTATTTTCAGTTGCAGCTTCTCCGTTACCGGTTAAGGCTTTCCACTCTTCATACTTGCCTTCTGCAAACTGCTTGAATTCGTTCATGCTCTGGCCAAACGCTTTCTTCTGTTCATTGGCAACATTTTTCATTTCACCCATGAGCGATTTTACCAGTCCCTTAGTACCAAGGAATTTAATGCGGTATTCTTCCAACGCTTTGGCACTGTCAATCTGCAAAGTCTCAATTTCTTTGCGTAAGGTTTCGATCTGTTGTAACACCTGTTCCATGCTGCAAAGATAAAGGGTTTGCGCTTTCAGACTGTGTTGTGCAGGGTATTACCACCTGAGTTGTACGGAGAAATTTACAACCCGTCCATCAAGTGGTGCCCATATTTGCTGAAAGACAGGGTTGTTGCTGTTTCCGCTAACGATAGACCGGGTTTTATTCTGGCGGTAATCAAAGAGATTTTCGCAATTTAGCACAAATGTGAGGTGTTTGATATCGTACCGAACCATGGCCGCTGCAAAAAGAAAAGAAGGAGTGATGTTTCCATTGTCTAAATACTGTTTGCCGGTATAGGATGCTTCAATTCCTGCCCGGAAATGACTGGAAAATTCATTGGCAATGACAGCTGCAAATTTGTTTCTGGCCGATAAACTTAAATAAGGTTGCACCTGATCGTATTCCTTTTTAGCCATGGTATACGTATATCCAAGGTAAGCATCAGCCGATTTGTAATTCACCTGTACATAGGTTTCAAAGCCTTTTGTTGCCAGTGGTTTTGCTTCATTTTTAAAATGAATCTGATTGCCGGTTAACACTGTGCTTGTAATGGGAGAGTTGATCTGGGTAATATAAAACGACTGATTGATGATCAGTTCCACATCACCCATGTTCTTTTTAAAATTCACATCCCAGTTAATGCCTTCCGATTTTTCAGGTTTGATGGAAGTAAATGGCAGCAGGAATTTATAATCCCGTTCATCAATTTCACTATTGAACAAGGAAGGGATTTTATAACCTAAACCACCACCCAGTCTTGTTGACCAGGAAGGATTAATCTTATACAGCAACGAAATGCGTGGAAGTAAAAAAGAACCGTAGTGATTATGATGATCCCATCGTACCCCTGCTTCCACAATGAATTTCGGGTGAATGCGCCAATCATCCTGCAGAAAAAAACCAATCGTTTGAAAATTGTAATTGTTGATCTGTGAACTGTCGGGTTCTTGCTTTTTAAAATCATCACCGCTGAAATTTACACCCATTACCACATCATGATATTTCTCTTTTCTCAGCAGGGATGCTTCAGTAAACCAGAACAGCTGTCTTGCCTTCATGCCAAATACATTGGTACTGATGTTTCTGTTAAAGAATGTTCCGTTGCCTTTGATGTTGAGTTTTGTTTTGCTGTTGATCCTGTTCTCCCATTCAGCATCAAGACCATTACGCACTGTTTTATTTTCACTGTAATACTGCACGGAATTTTTTTGAGTAATGGCAGGCATGTATCCGCCCCTGCGTGTTTCAAATGTTCCGGTATAACCAATGGTTATTGTTTGTGCTGTATTGGGATAAATAAATAAACGGGGATGAATAAAAAAACTATTTGTTCTCGGCAGATCACTGTAATTATCCTTATCAACATCCGCCTGTTTTTGAAAATTGATTCCCGTGTAAAAAGTAAAACCCGTTTTGTTTTTGCGGTTACTGAGATACAGGTTGGCGTTGGTTTCGTTTAAGGATGTTTGATTGAGTAATAAATTCTTTTCAAATTTTCCCTGCACTGGTTTTTTGGAAACGAGATTGATCAGGCCGGCAATAGCGCCACCTCCGTACAATGTTGAGCTGGCTCCTTTGATAATTTCCACCTGTTTAATATCAGCCGGCGGAATTTGCATAATGCTGAAGCTCCCTGAGTAGCCGCCAAACAAAGGCATTCCATCACGAAGAATCTGGGTGTATCGTCCCTGCAAACCCTGGATACGCAGATCAGTATTACCCGTTGTTGCAGAGGTTTGCTGCGTTTGAATACCTGCAACATCGCCCAGCAGGCTTACAATAGTTCCCGGTTTAATACCGCCTTCTTCATTTACTTCT
>Ga0066476_100302_pt1 | contig 12228 bp, 9 predicted proteins | sample LakWasM112_LOW13_2_FD_59558 | JGI IMG/M metagenome (GOLD analysis project Ga0066476, IMG submission 59558) | Freshwater sediment methanotrophic microbial communities from Lake Washington under simulated oxygen tension - Sediment Metagenome 112_LOW13 | ecosystem: Environmental > Aquatic >... | reverse complement strand
CAAGGATAAAATCACTGTTCGTGATCTGCATCTTTTTTACCGCATTAGGGCAGTGGGAATGAACGGGCAACAGGAGTACAGCGAAGTATTGCCGCTTGACCTGAAATCAACCGGAGAAGGGCTGGTTGATATTGAATATAAAAACGGATCAGATTATATTCAGCTGCAATTGCCAAGAACAAAAGGCAGTTATGTTTTCAGGTTTTACAATATTGTCGGCAGGATGGTAAAAACAAAAACAGTCAATGCTTCGATGAAAAAAATCATGATCGAAGACTTAAAGAATGGCTCTTATTTCATAGAAGCATTTCATCCGCAATCCGGTAAGCGCTTTTATGCAAAATTTATAAAGTAAGCGAATACTCTCATTATCAGGGCAGTTGTAAGTTTAAAGCCGGAAAGTTGCGTAAAACTCCGTTATTTATTTTATTAAATATCTCTGCAAATGCTTGCAATCAGGTTTTCCCTGATGTAGTTTTATAGTACCAAGCTCCCTGGAAAGCTGCACCTTTAATCTTCCTCCCGCCTACGGAAACCAGTTAACAATTTAAACGTTTCTACATGATTAGAAAGTTACTTTTGTTACTGGTGACGGTATCGTACCTCCAGTTTACATCTGCTCAGCAAGTAAGCGTTTTGGGAAATGTTATATGGGACAATACGACTGAACGGATTAAAGTACGTATTGCAATCCGCAATAACTCAAACAGTCCTTCGAATTGTGAAATAGCAGCCATGCGCATCGGCTATCAGTTTAATGAAACGGTGCTTACTTACGACGGATACAGTTCTTATTTTTATAACGGGGGTGATCTCTCTTCCGGTTTAAACGATCCTTTATATCTGACATCACTGGGAGGAGTATTTAACCCGGATAATAATGTGCCGCATAATGATGGAACACGTTTGTCCGGTTCCAAAACGTTAAGGAAGCACTATATCAACCGTTCAACTACTTCGTGTACAAACTTGTGGACTATACCCGGAAATACTTACCGGGTTGCGTTTGACCTGTATTTTAAATTCAAGCCCGGTTATTATCCTGCTGATTATGGTTTAACAACATCCGGAAGCTATGGGTTTAATACGCCGAATTTTATTGCACAATTTATCAGTGATTTGAATCAGACATTAAGCGATTCGAAAAAGGAAATAGCTGTTGTTATTGATCATTCAGGCAGTAGTCCGTATCAACCATTTGATCAGAGCGGCAGCAGTTGCAGCTCAGGGAATTTAAACCCGCTTCCTATTACAGATAACAACGTAACGTTTATTAACCCGATTAACGGAGTGCTTTCCGGCAAATTCGGCAGCTTATATGTTGCCGACAAAAATGAATATATTTCCGTTGCATGGAAAGTGGATAATACCGATTTGATTCATCATTATGAAATTGAACGGAAAGAAGAATCAGGAATATTCAGAACAATCGGATCAGTAATGAGTGCTGATGAAAGCTCAGCAGTTACCTATTATTTTAAAGATAAAATTGAAATGAACGGGCTGAAATTGTTTTACAGAATAAAAGCTGTTGGCACAGATCAGGGTATTATGTACAGCGATGTTAAAATGATCCGTTCAGGAAGTATGGCCGTAAATACAGTAAAAGTTTTTCCAAACCCTGCTGCTGAGTTTATACAAATCAATTCATTGCCGGGCAGCAGTAATTACCTGTACAGGATTTACAGTAGTGAAGGAAAACTGCGAATGACGGGCAACGAAATTTCTTCGGATGGCCGTATAAATATCAGGAATTTAAATACCGGATCTTATTTCGTTGAATTATATAATCCGGTTAACGGGAAGCGGCTTCATACACAATTCAGTAAACAGTAAGCTAACCGTCTTTCAGCATTCTTTTTAAAGCTTCTCTTTTGCTTAACGGAGAAAGGGGATTTTTTGCAACAAAGTTGTTTACCCAGGCGGGATTTGTTTTTGCATATTCTCTCAGAGCCCATCCAATTGCTTTTTGAATAAAGAATTCTTTTGATGAAGCAAGATGAAGAATATATTTTGACAGTAATTCTTTGTCTGTTTCTTTTTTATAAGCTTTCTGAAACATGATACTGCTGCGCTGCAGCCAGATGTTTGATGATCTGTTCCAGCTTCCGGTAATTCTTTCCACCTGCTCAGGAAATAAGTTGAAGTAGGGCCCTGTAAGATCTGAAGCCGCATGATCTACACTTTCCCACCAACTTTTATGCGTGATGATATACTCGATGATTTTGATCGTGTCTCTCTTCCATTCTTTTTTATAACAGGCCAGCAGTTCAATGCCAACATACTGCATTTCACGTTTAGGATGATGCCAGCTTTCTTTCACAATTTGCTCAACCTCTTTAAATGGGGGTAGAGTTTTTTTGAAATACTCTTTAGTGAGTTTACGCCATACGGGAGCTTTCAATCCAAAGAAGTCAAATTGATTCAGCATATATGCTTTCATGCCTTTTGCATTAATGGCATCGGCAGATTGCTCAAACGTTTTTATAAGCGGAGTGAGATAAGGATGCATACTTATCTCACCATCCAATTCCATAATCTTCGCCATGATTACTGCTGCCTCCCCAGAAGCTATGATGTTTCCAGTCAAAATAAATCGCATTGATCGGGCCGCTTGTTCTGTCGTCAAATGTTAAGGTATAACCCATTTGTCTTAATTCTTTTCTTACTGATTCAGGGGTATTGTCATTCAGCAACAGGTTGCCGGGCCTTGGTTTACGGTCTTCCATTTTTGTTCCACCCAGTGATAACCATAACTGGTTACTGTTGATATTGGCTGCTTCGCAAGCTTGCTGTACGGTCATTCCAAACTCTACGACATTTAAAAAAAATTGAAGCAGGTTTTGATCCTGTGTATCGCCACCCTGTACTGCGAATGATAAAAATGGTTTGCCATCTTTTAATGCTAATGTTGGAGTAAGAGTTACACGTGGACGCTTACCTGGTTCAATTACATTAAACGGATTTAAAGCGGGGTCCAGCACAAAACTTTGTAAACGCTGACTCATACCAACTCCTGTATTACCTGCAATGGTTGCAGGTAGCCATCCACCTGAGGGTGTAATGGAAACAACCCATCCTTCAGCATCTGCTGCTTCAACAGAAGTTGTTCCTCTCCATAACCGATCCATATAATCTGCATCAACTGCAGCCACACTTTCATTTCTTACATCATGCGCAGGTAAAAAGCCGGGGCGATTGCTGTTTGCAGTATCAAAGCTGAATCCTCTTTTTTTCAGTGCATCCATGAATGGATTTACTTTTCCCTCAAAAGGGTAAGGATCGCCCGGGCCTATATCAGGTATGTTCTTTTCCGGTGAAATCATTCGTGCCCTTTGTTTTGCGTAATCTTTGCTCAGTAACCCTTTTACAGGTTCAGCAGGCGGAAAATAGGGGTCACCATAATAGAAATCACGATCAGCAAAAGTCATATTCATTGTTTGGTACAATGTGTGAATATATTTTGTGCTGTTATAGCCCATCGTTTTCAGATCAAAGTTTTCTAATATGTTCAGGCTTTGTAACAGCATTGGCCCTTGTGTCCATTGTGAGAGTTTATATACTTCAACTCCTTTATAATTTACATGCATGGGTTCTTCTTCAATCGGCTTCCAGTTGGCAAGGTCCTGCATGGTGATTAATCCTCCCTGTTCCCGGCAGCCACGTACAAACTCCTGTGCAATATCTCCTTTATAAAAGCGGTCGTATGCAGCCATGATTGCATCTTTCCTGTTTTTCCCTTTTTTCAATGCCTGCTGTTCGGCCTGCACCATTTTGGTAAGCGTTTCCAGTAAATCTTTCTGAATGAAAATTTCTCCCGGCTCGGGTGCTTCTCTTTTTTCTCCGGGGTGTGTGAGAAAAACTTTTTTACTGTAGGGCCATTGTTTGATCATCTGTTTGCCACGTTCCATGCTGTTGGCTGTTTGTGCTTCGATGGGATAACCTGCTGCCAGCTGCATACAAGGTGATAATACTTCTTTCAAACTCATGGTGCCGTAATTTGCAAGCATATAACAAAGCCCGCCAACGGTGCCGGGAGTTACTGCAGCCAATGGTCCGTATTCAGGAGGAAAATTGTATCCTTTGCTTTTATAAAATTCAGGAGTGGCTCCTGTTGGGGCAACACCCAATGCATTTATGCCGATTACTTTCCCTGTTTTGGGATTATAGATCAGCGCCTGTGTTTCTCCTCCCCAACTCAATACATCCCACATGGTACAGGTAGCAGCAAGCATGGCACAGGCTGCATCAACTGCATTGCCTCCTTTCTGAAAAACCATGGAGCCCGCAGTTGCAGCCAACGGTTTGCCGGTGATGGCCATCCAGTTTTTTCCATGAAGAACCGGTTTCTGTGTTTGCTGGGCAGTTGAAATAAAGGAAAACAAAAATGTAAGGAAGAAAAGGATTACACTTCTCATGTTGCAGGTTTTAGCTCTTAAAGTTAGGGAGAGATTTTTTTTGAAAAGATATGAAAGGATGAATGGTTGAAAGATAACGGGTTTAAACCTGAGCCGTGTGTTTTGCATGCTTCCCAATAAAAAAGGTAAGAATGAATGTTCTTACCTTTTTATAATGCTGAAATCCGGCAGTAACTAACCTTTTTTTGCAGTATTGATAAAGTCAATAAGCTTTAAAATGTCGGGTTCAAAGTTAAAATCAATTCCATTTTTTTCTACAAACTCCGTAAGCCGGCTTCTGTCAATGTTAAATGCTTTTGCTATCTGTTTGGGATATCGTAATTCAATAAAATTCGATTTGTCTTTTATCCAGAAATGCTTGACGAATTTTACATCACTTTGGTTTTTGAAATTCCTGAGGCTGTAAACATTCGATAATGTGTTGCTTACCTCTGAAGCACTTTTTTTGTGCGTACCTGTTTTATCTGTAGCAATGTCATTTGATACAGGGATATTGTAATACAAAACAAACAGATCTTTATTGGATGTGCATTCAAAGAACCTGCCCGTTACAGGAACGAATTTTACATTGTCAACAATAATAGAATCAATCTGTTCCAGCCCGGTGAGTTCTTTGTACTGGTTGTCATCTATAAATACGAAGTTTTGTTTATCCGTATTGTAATTCAACGGGGCCTGCACTACTTTGTTCTTTTTCATAAAAACATTTCCGGCAAGAAAATTATTAAACAAGAGCTTTTTTAAATTTACATCATCATTTACAGACTGGGCATTACCTGCAAGAAAACCAAGGCATATAAATACAGCTGACAGACAAGTTCTCCGGTTAGACATTTTTTACTTTTTTATGTTGTATTAATAAAGACAAGATCCGGGAATGAAATTACGATAATTTACAAATTTACAGAGCAGGGATTTGCAGATCAGCTTTTCAATATGAAAATGAACTGTTGAAATAAAAAGTCCTGCTTCAAAGCAGGACTTTTTATTTCAACAGTCGATGGGTGTCATAACTTATCCCTTGGCAAACTCAGAACGGATCACATTCAATGCGCCGCCTGCCTTAAACCATTCGATCTGCTGTGCATTATAACTGTGGTTCACCTGGATGGTTTCATTGCTGCCATCTTTATGATTCAGTACCAACTGTAATGCTTTACCCGGAGTGAAAGCAATCAATCCTTCCACATCAATACTGTCATCTTCAAGTATTTTATCATAATCTTCTTTGTTGGCAAAAGTCAGAGCCAGCATACCTTGTTTCTTCAGGTTGGTTTCGTGAATACGTGCAAATGATTTCACCAACACTACACGAACGCCTAAATGACGGGGCTCCATAGCAGCATGTTCTCTTGAAGAACCTTCACCATAGTTTTCATCACCTACTACAATTGAACCAACACCTGCGGCTTTGTAAGCACGCTGTGTATTGGGTACAGTTCCGTATTCGCCGGTCAGTTGGTTTTTTACACTGTCAGTTTTTTCATTGAAGAAATTTACCGCACCAATCAGCATGTTGTTACTGATATTGTCGAGATGACCACGGAATTTTAACCATGGACCTGCCATTGAAATATGATCGGTTGTACATTTCCCTTTTGCTTTAATGAGCAGTTTTAATCCTTTCAGATCAACACCTTCCCATGCAGCAAACGGGTATAATAACTGTAAACGTTTACTGTCGGCTTTTACATCGAGTTGTACTTTACTTCCATCTTCTGCCGGGGCCTGGTAGCCTGCATCTTCAACGGCAAAGCCTTTTGTTGGCAATTCATCACCATTTGGCGGGTCGAGTTTTACCTGTTCACCATTTGCGTTGGTTAACGTGTCGGTGATAGGGTTGAAAGTAAGATCACCTGCAATAGCCAGTGCTGTTACCAGTTCAGGACTTGCAACAAATGCCAGTGTATTCGGATTGCCATCTGCTCTTTTTGCAAAGTTTCTGTTGAAAGAATGAACGATGGTATTGCGTTCTGCTTTTTCTGCACCAACTCTGTCCCACATGCCAATACATGGTCCGCAAGCGTTGGCAAATACTGTAGCACCGATTTTTTCAAATGTATTTAAATAGCCATCTCTTTCAATGGTATAGCGAACGAGTTCACTTCCGGGGGTAATGGTGAATTCAGATTTTAAGGTTAATCCTTTTTCACTCACCTGCCGGGCTAAGCTTACTGCACGGCTGATATCTTCGTAAGAAGAGTTGGTACAACTGCCGATCAGGCCCACTTCAATTTTTGTTGGCCAGCCATTTTTGGCCGCAGCTTCTTTCATCTGTGAAATCGGAGTAGCTAAATCAGGAGTAAAAGGTCCGTTTAAATGCGGCTCAAGTTCACTGAGATTAATTTCGATTACACGATCAAAATATTTCTCAGGGTTGGCATACACATCTGCGTCACCTGTTAAATATTCTTTGATCTTGTCGGCTGCTTCAGCAATTTCGGCACGGCCGGTAGCTTTCAGGTAACGGCTCATACTTTCATCATATCCAAAAGTGGAAGTGGTTGCACCAATTTCAGCACCCATGTTACAGATGGTTCCTTTACCTGTACAGCTCATACTTGTAGCACCTTCACCGAAATATTCAACAATAGCGTTGGTTCCGCCTTTTACGGTTAATACCCCTGCTACTTTCAGAATCACATCCTTAGGAGCAGTCCAGCCGTTTAATTTACCGGTCAATTTTACACCGATCAGTTTTGGCATCAACAATTCCCAGCTTAAACCTGCCATTACATCGCAGGCATCAGCTCCACCAACACCAATGGCGATCATTCCCAACCCTCCGGCATTTACCGTGTGAGAATCAGTTCCAATCATCATACCACCGGGGAAAGCATAGTTTTCCAGCACTACCTGGTGAATGATGCCGGCGCCGGGTTTCCAGAACCCAATGCCGTATTTGTTGGAGATAGAAGAAAGGAAATTATATACTTCTTCATTATCGGTAACTGCTTTTACCAGGTCCTTCTTGCCTTCTGTTTTAGCAACAATCAGGTGGTCGCAATGAACGGTAGAAGGAACAGCTACTTTTTTGCGGCCTGTAGTATCAAACTGCAGCAGGGCCATTTGAGCGGTTGCATCCTGCATGGCCACACGATCGGGCGCAAAATCGACATAAGCCTTACCTCTTTCATAATCCTTCACTTCCATATCCTTCCACAGGTGGGCAAATAATATTTTTTCAGCCAATGTAAGGGGGCGCCCCAATGCTTTACGGGCAGCATCCACCCTGGCGGGCATTTCGCTGTACAATTTTTTAATGAGGTCGAGATCAAATACCATGTTTATAGTTTGAATGTTGAAAGTTGAGGCTCACAGTTCAATGTTGTTGGTTCATGGCAAAGAGCTATGAACAATGGGCCTTGAACGATGAACCCCGTAAAAGTGCTGCGAATTTACCGAAATATGATCAACTTTTTAAACCATCTCTGCGAAAGAGTTGTTTAATAATCTATCTTTGAACTGTAAAAAAAGCACTATGAGCCGTTTGCGTCGCATGATAGAGTGGAATGTTTTTGGAGTTTGTACCTGGCTGGGTGAAAAAATGGGAATTGCTACCAGTACTATACGTAAATACTTTATTTATATTTCTTTTCTTACAATGGGATCTCCGCTCATTGTTTATTTTTTCATTGCATTCTGGATGAATCTGCGCCATTCTATCTGGTCTGGTAAGAGAAACCCTGTACGTTATTGAAAAGGTCATTGCTTTTTGATTTTTGATTGATTAATTTGAGGAAACAAATGCATTATGTTTTCCTTTGAGTATACACATTCCAGTTACAGCCAGATGATTGAGGACCTGGCAGCCAGGCTTAACGTCAGGCTGAAAGACAATTGGTTGTTTTTCCCCGAAGAAATTGCAAGCGGTTATTACAGGGTGCTTCAACTCCCCAACGGACTGGACGTTAATATTATCAATTGCAGGATGAACAGGGACTGGTTTGTACACAGAAAGAGGGATGAAGAAGAATACTATACACTGCGCTTTGATGAGCTGACTGTTGAAAAAGATATTTCCATCGGCATTGATACAGATGTGGTAGAAAAGAAAAAGGAAACCGTTGCAGTTGCCTATCTTACCAGTTCTCTGTTCGACTGGTATTATCTCGGAACAAAAGGCACAACATTTAAAGGCGTAAATATTCTTATTCCGAAACAATGGCTTGGTAAACTGATGGGTATTGAATTGTTTGATGATATCCTGCCGGCTTATATTGCTTTAAAGAGCCGGAGTTTTACAATGGAGCCGCTGGATAAAGTGTATTATGAACTGATGAATGAAATTATGCAGGAAGACCATGATTCACCGCTTCCGCAGTTATATATTCATAACAGGGTTCAGTTGCTGATGGAACGTTTTTTTACACGCATCCACTCCCGTGTTTCACTTGCAGATGTACAAAGTAATATTAAGCACGATGATATTTATACCGTGCTGAAAATTGAAAAGCTGCTGATTGAAAATTTTTCCGGTAAGCCAAGATCAATTGAGGAACTGTCAAGAAAGGCAACAATGAGTTCAACCAAACTGAAAAAAATATTCAAATCAGTTTTCGGATTGCCCATTTACGAGTATTACCAGCAAAAAAGAATGCAGCGGGCAGGCGAGTTGCTGTCATCAGGAAAATATTCCGTCAAACAAGTGGCAGAAAAAATCGGCTACAGCAACATGAGCAATTTTACAAACGCTTTCAAAAAGCACATGAAACAGGATCCTTCAGCTTTCAGTAATACGGATTAAGTGATTTTTTTAAACTCAGCATTGTGATTGTAATTGAACTGAAACATAATTATAAAGAGTATATACAGGACCTGGCAGCATTGCTGCACAAGGAGTTGAAAAATGGTCTTCTTGTACTTCCTCCTTCTTTTGGAGAAGGGTATGTGCAGTTTGTTGAACTTCCCAACGGGCTTGAAGTACTGGTATCCGAAATAAATTTTCATGAGGATGTAATGTATAAGCGGAGTAAATCGCCCGCTTATTTCTGTAACCTGACTTTTAACGAAATACAGCTCAGCGGGTCAATGTCTTTTACCAGGGATGGTGTATCGATGGAAGATAAAAGCGATTACCGTGCAGGTGTGGCATTGTCATCAAGTTTAAGTGAAACGAGTTTTGTTGTAAAAGCAGGTACAAAAGCAAAAACAATCAATTTTATTCTTACGGAAGAGTGGCTGAAAAACAACCTGAACTTTTTTGAAGAGATGCATACTCTTGAAGAGCTGACTCTGTATAAAAACACTTTAACCCACCCTGAGCCATTTGATTCTCAAAACAGGATATTATTCGACGAAGTGTTTCATACGGATAGAAATCATCCAATGCATAAAATGATTATTAAGAACCGCATCATGTTTTTGCTGGAACATTTTCTTTCAAAGCTGTTCCGTAACATGAACAAACCCATTGGAGTGGTTCATAAGAAAATGAAAGACGCAGACTTGGGTAAGCTGATGGAGGTTGAAACAATACTTGTGAAAGATTTCAGCCAGCCGCCGCCAACAATTGTAAACCTCGCTGCAAGAACCGGCATGAGTGTATCGAAACTGAAAACTGCATTTAAGAAAGTGTATAATTCAGGGATCTACGAATATTACCAGAAAAACAGGATGCAAAAAGCCCGTTCATTATTACTTACCGGGCAGTATACGGTTAAAGAAGTGGGCCTGCAGCTGGGGTATACCAACCTCAGTAACTTTTCCCTTGCCTTTAAAAAAGAGTTTGGCATTTTGCCCAGTCATGTTTGATTGACTTTTGCGGCTATGTCTTCACCTTTATTAGTTTTTATGCCATGCAACGAATCAGGCAATGGCCACATCTGTGTGTAGATTGTTGAGAGTAAGCCCGTTTTTAATTCAGTATCCTCTGTGGTTCTTACCCATATTGTAAAGCTCCCTGTACTTTAAGAATAACTACTAACCTTGTATGATTCAGTTATAACGATTAACTGTACCCGTCTGCATTAAATCAATGCAGCAGATTCCGTTTATCCATACCCACAGTACAGGCTCTTGAAAGAGGGCCTGTTTTTTATGTTGTTCAGATAGCTTTTCTGAGCCGCACCAATTGCTCCAGCAAGCCTTTCAGTTTATCGAGTTGCAGCATATTGGCTCCATCGCTTTTTGCAGAAGCAGGATTCGGGTGGGTTTCAATAAACAAACCATCAGCACCCGTTGCTATTGCAGCTTTGGCAATAGTGCCTATCAATTGCGGATTACCTCCGGTAATTCCGGTTGTTTGGTTAGGCTGTTGCAGTGAATGTGTACAATCCATAATCACAGGTACATTCAGTTCTTTCATCCAGGTAATATTTCTGTAATCAACAACAAGGTCCTGGTAACCGAATGTATTTCCCCGTTCAATCAGCATCACTTTATCATTACCTGCCTTCTGAATTTTTTCCACTGCAAATTTCATGGAAGGCCCGCTGAGGAATTGCCCTTTTTTTACACTTACAATTTTACCCGTTTCAGCAGCAGCAAGTAAAAGATCAGTCTGGCGGCAAAGAAATGCAGGGATCTGCAATACATCTAAGTAGGGCGCAGCCATAGCCGCTTCTTCATGTGCATGAATGTCAGAAGTTGCAGGAAGATGATATGCTTTTCTTACTTGATCAATCAGGTGCAAACCGGTATCATCACCCAGCCCCGTAAAGGAAGATGCACTTGTTCTGTTGGCTTTGCGGTAGGAGGCTTTGAAAATATAAGGTATGCCGAGCTCTTTGCAAACCGATGAAACTTTATCGGCCACTTCCATCACCAGTTCCTCGCTTTCTACAACACAGGGGCCTGCAATAAGAAAAAAGTTATTTTCATCATATGATTGATGTGCAAACAGATCTTTCAGAAAATTTTCCATGTTGCAAAGGTAATAGGTAAGTACGAAGTTAAATGGAAGAAGTACGGCGCAAAACAACCGGTACACAGGGTAGCCCGTTCGCTGCAATGCGCTGATTCCAAAAAAAAAGGTTCAGATAATATTTGTGCAAACGAGTGATCGCTTTTGCCTTTATTTTTACACCTATATTTATTTGAAAAAGCAATTTATGGTACGAGATAAAATACTGGTTATCGGCGCTTCAGGACAGATTGGTGTTGAGCTTACACTTGCACTGAGAAAGATGTATGGTAATGCAAATGTGATTGCTTCAGATCTGCGTGAACAGAATCCCCTGTTGGAAGGAACCGGTCCTTATGTAAGCCTTGATGTAATGAATAAGGAGATGCTGCATGTGCAGGTCATCCGCCAGAATATTACACAGATCTATTTACTGGCTGCCATTCTTTCTGCAACGGGTGAAAAAAATCCAAACCTTGCCTGGAACTTAAATATGACAGGTTTGCTGAACGTGCTGGATATCGCAAGAGAAGAAAAGTTGCACAAAGTTTATTGGCCGAGTTCCATTGCCGTATTTGGTCCTACATCGCCCCGACAAAACTGTCCCCAGCAAACCATTATTGAGCCAACAACCGTTTATGGAATCAGCAAATATGCGGGCGAATTCTGGTGTAATTATTATTACCAGCGTTTTGGAGTGGATGTAAGAAGTCTCCGCTACCCGGGATTGATTTCTTATAAATCAGCACCCGGTGGCGGTACAACAGATTATGCGGTTGAAATTTTTCATGAAGCCATTGAAGAAAATAAATACGAATGTTTTTTGCAGGAAGATACGTACCTGCCCATGATGTATATGCCCGATGCTATTCGTGCTACCATTGAATTGATGGAAGCACCTGCCGAAAAAATTTCAATCAGGCATTCTTACAATATTTCTTCCATGAGTTTTTCGCCTAAAGAAAT
>Ga0066476_100301_pt1 | contig 12236 bp, 8 predicted proteins | sample LakWasM112_LOW13_2_FD_59558 | JGI IMG/M metagenome (GOLD analysis project Ga0066476, IMG submission 59558) | Freshwater sediment methanotrophic microbial communities from Lake Washington under simulated oxygen tension - Sediment Metagenome 112_LOW13 | ecosystem: Environmental > Aquatic >... | reverse complement strand
CCTTTATAAATGATTCCGCTTCAGACATGAAATATTCCCGTTCGGGCAGCGTTTACCGAATGAAGCCCTGTCTTAACCGGGTGCATGCATCTTTTTTTTAATTCCCGTCGTACATTCACCATACTATAATTATTCATCAATGATATTGAAAGGCATTTATACCTCTATAGTTCTTTCCCTGCTTCTGTTAACTGCATCTGCACAAAAACAGAAACTTGTTTCAACCACAGAACCGGCCGGTGCACACCGCTGCGGAACGCTAACTGTAATGAATGAGCTGATCAAAAAATATCCATCCCTTAAAAAAGAAATGGAACAGAACAGGCGAAAGGCCATAGAGTCTTACCGGCTGTCGGCTTTTGCACAGCGTACCAATGCCACTTATACCATCCCGGTAGTTGTGCATGTAGTCATGTCCAATCCATCAACGGTAACGGATGCACAGGTGCAATCACAGATAGATGTACTGAATGAAGATTATGCCGGATTAAATGCAGATTCAACGAGGATACCTGCCGCCTTCAAACCCTTTTTCGGCAAAAGCAATATCCGTTTTTGTCTTGCACGCAGGGATGTGAAAGGCGATGCAACCAATGGAATTGTTCGTGTAACATCCTCCACCCTTTCCGATCCCGGTTTACAGGATCCCATCAAATTCAGTTGTAAAGGAGGCAGTGACGCATGGGATGCTACCAGGTATCTTAATATCTGGGTTTGCCAGATGCCTTCCGGCTTTTTAGGTTATTCCTTTTTTGCATCAGATCCCCTGTCGGTTATTCCGTTAACGGAAAGAGGATTTGTTAACAGTTACCGTTCATTTGGAAGGGGCATATTTGCACAAGCCCCGTTTAATCTTGGCCGTACGGCCACGCATGAAATCGGCCATTTTTTTGATCTCAGTCATATCTGGGGTCCGAATAACTGCGATGGTACACAAAGCTGTTCTGATGATGATGACATCAATGACACGCCTCCTCAGTACAAGTGTACTTTCGGTGCACCTGCTGCCGACAGTATTATAAAAGATGCATGTACTACAACCGCCCCCGGCATTATGTGGATGAATTATATGGATTATGTAGATGATCGTGCAATGGTTATGTATACACCGCAGCAGTACAACCTTATGAATGCAGCCATCGCCGCCAATTCATGGATGCAGTCGCTTGTTGCATCAGATGCCTGCACACCGGTTCCTACATTCAACAGGGATGTGCGTTTTGAAAAATTCAGGGATGCTTCCTACGAACTCTGCGGCAATACAGCCGATGTTATTTATACCTGCAGCAGCTCTTACAAACCTGTTGTTACAATCAAAAACACCGGTAGTGACAACGTAACGAGTCTTACCATTTCTGCAAAATTCGGAACAGGAGCAGCGGTGGTTACCAACTGGACGGGCACCTTGGCAGCACAGGCAACCGTTGATATTACACTCAATGCAATGACGTTGAACCCCGGCACCAACAGTAACCTTATTGTATACACATCCAATCCAAACGGAAGTGCAGACCAGAAAGTGGCGAATGATACCGGCCATCTTGGCGGCATCGTGTATACGCTGGTAACGGTTCCTTATACACAGGGATTTGAAAGCTCCTCTTTTGCACCGGCCAACTGGCAAAGGTTTAATGCAGACGGAGATATTACATGGCAACGCACAACCGTTGCGTCTAAAACAGGCAATGCCTCCATGTTCATCAACAATTTTGATTACTCCACCAACGGCGCAACTGATTTAATGTATTCACCCATGATACCTGTAAAAGGAAAAGATTCAGCCTTCCTTACATTCCAGGTAGCAGCTGCAACATACAGTGTACCCGATTTGGCCAACAATCCAACCGATACATTGGAAATACTGGTAACATCCGATTGCGGTGCAACTTATACAAGTGTGTACAAGAAATGGGGAAAGGAACTGGTAACAACGGGAAATATCGGAGTGGATACAGCCTATGTTCCCACCGGCAGCCAATGGAGGAAGGATTCCGTTTTCCTTGGTGATTTTTCCAATTCAATTGCTGATAATATACAGGCCGTTATTAAGAATACGACCAACTATGAAAACAATATATATATCGATGATATTAATATTACGGTGAAAGATGCCAACCCCAATCTCAAACGCAAAGGGGTGATGATTACACCCAATCCGTTCAGGGAAAGCTTTGTGCTGCAGTATTACCAGAAACCCCTGAACATTGAATATATCAACGTATACAATCATATCGGTCAGCTGGTATGGCAAAAGAAAATAGCAATGGGTATTCCCGGCAACAATTACGGTCCCAATTACCTTGAAGTAAACCTGGCCGGTTTCAGCAGCGGCATTTATACCGTGCAAATCGTAAACAGGGCCAAAGAAATACAGACAATAAAAATTTTGAAAATAAATTAAGAGCCAGGTCAGATGAATACCTGACAGCAATCAGGAATGAGCGCAGAAAAGATGCTTTACTGAAACTGTTCCCCACGTAACTTTGCCGGGCCCTGCCTGGCATCCGTCAAGCGGAACAAAAACTATAAAACATGGAAACAGGATTAGAAGCTTTGATCAACGGCAAGAATATAGATCATTCACTGAAAACAATTGCTGAGAAGATTTATAACAAGGAACGCATTACCGAAGCCGATGGCTTACTGTTATTTGAAAAAGGAAGCCTCCCCTTTCTGGGTACACTGGCCAATCATGTGCGTGAACGCATGCATGGCGATGCCACTTATTTCAACCGTAACTTTCATATAGAACCCACCAATCTTTGTGTGTTCAGCTGTAACTTTTGTTCTTACTCCAAGATCTATGCAAAAAAAGAAGAAGGATGGGAACTGAGTATTGAACAGATGCTGCACATGGTACAGAAGTATGACGGCATTCCGGTTACCGAAGTACATATTGTTGGAGGTGTACATCCAAAAATGGATCTGCAGTTTTTTGCTGATCTGCTGAAAGCAATTAAAGATCACCGTCCTGAAATACATATCAAAGCATTTACTGCCGTTGAATACGATTATATGTTCCGCAAGGCAAAAGTGAGTGTGGAAGAAGGATTGAAAACATTGATCAGTCACGGACTGGATTCTATACCCGGCGGCGGTGCTGAAATTTTTCACCCGGAGATCCGTGAAAAGATCTGTGCTGATAAAGTTGATGGAGATGGCTGGCTGAAAATTCATGAAACAGCCCATAAACTCGGCTTACACAGTAATGCAACCATGCTCTATGGACATATTGAAAAATACTGGCACCGTATTGATCATATGAACCGCTTACGCAATTTGCAGGATGAAACAAATGGCTTCCAGACTTTCATTCCACTCAAGTTCCGTAACATGGATAATGATATGAGTCATATTGCTGAAAGCACCGTAGTGGAAGACATGAAGATGTATGCCATTGCAAGGTTGTTCTTAGACAATTTCCCTCACCTGAAAGCTTACTGGCCCATGCTGGGACGGCATAATGCACAGATGACTTTATCCTTTGGTGTAAATGATATTGACGGAACAATTGATGATACCACCAAGATTTACAGCATGGCCGGCAGTGAAGAACAATCACCTGCCATGACCACTGAACAATTGGTAGCACTCATTAAACAGGTAAAACGCAAACCCGTTGAACGTGACACATTGTATAATGTGGTAAAGGATTACAGTGAAGTTGAGCTGGCCGGGGAAACAGGTTTTTCTACGAACTAAACCTTACTCCTAAATTAATAATGAGGACTTCTTTTAGGAGTCCTTTTTTTGTGGATAGGTTTGTATTAAATTGTATTGACAATGAATAGATTTATATACAAATTATAACGCCAAACAAATACCTAACGTGACTATCATGCGAAACCTCTGCAAGTTTAGCTCTACTTTCTTCTTAATATTTTGCTGTTGTAGTTTTATCTCGGCACAAGTGGACACTCCCAGATTTATTGCCTCAACAAAAAATTATGGAAAATATCTTGACTCAGTTAACAAGTTTGACCATCCTCAGAATTATGGGTATATAACTTCAATAGCTGATGGAATAATTAAACGAGATGACATAGTAGTTGGTGGTTTCGGTGTTTATACGTTATCAAATTCAATGAGCGATACAGTTTTTAGGATTGAATACCATGACAATATTGATATAAATATTTACAAAATTTACTACTTCAAGGATAACAAATTAATTTATGCAATAGTAGAATTACAAGACGGCAGAAATAACATGAAGGTTCTTTTTCACAAAGAAGAGATATACGACAATGAAAAAATAATTTGGACAACGGTTCAGCAAGACAAAAAAGCAAAGAGATATTTTGATAAAACAAACTTTTCAATGTACAATGACGGGCTAATCTTTTTTGAAGACTTTAAAAAAGAAAATAATCGTCGCTAAAAAGCTTTGCTTGGCGTCCCCCTCTGGCGCAAGTGTTCCGAAAGACTACTTGATGCCACTTGATGTGGGAAGTCTGGCATTATAAATACAGCAGTGCCATTGATTACTGCACGATTGAAAAAGGATTACTGCCAGTTGAGCAGTTGTAACGCTGGATTCCCTGATACAATCGGGGTTGAATTAATTGGCATCAAGTGATCCGCCAAAAGGCGGAACACTTGCGCCAGAGAGAGTTTTTGCAAAGCCAAACTTCAGTCCGGGCAGGACAAGCAACTTTGAACAGCAAAGCTTAACTTCAACAAAACAATTTCAATCAACATCAGTACCGGGCGGACGGAATACTAATATCTTCCTGCCTTTGCGAATACTCGAACATTGCCTGTAATTTTATGACGACCATCATTTCCAAAAGACATATTTTTAAATTCTATCTTCCTATTATTTTGAGCACACTTTTCTTTTTAGGAATGGCGACTGCTTTGCTATTCATTTATAATAAGGAACTTGACAAAGGAAATTTAAAACCAAAAGCACAACTAATGCCAATTTTTAGCATTGCTTGTTATGCTTTTGCAGGTTACAGCTTATATCGATACATAAAAAATGCTCCTACAATAAAATTAGACAAAGACTTTATCTACTTCAATAGTCAAACCTATTCAATTACCGACATTGAAAAAATTGAACTCACGGGAAAACAACCATTTAAGTATGCCATTAACTTTCCAATGGAAGCTGCGGCATTGACATTTAATTCAGGTGAGACAAAATATATCTTTGATGACATGTATTCAAATTCTTGGGAAATCAAATCGTTTCTTAAGCAAGTTGTTATTGATAAGAAAGATTTTTTTGAGCCGACAGAAAATGCAATTGACATAAGTTCTGTGAACAGCGATTATTATGAAACTTATAAAGGGACAGTTATTACATCTTTAAGGGGAATTTCACTTTGGGGACTAATTGGCTTCTTTGCATTTATAATGTTAAACGGAAAGAAGCCTATAACATTGAACGTCTCAATCTTCTTTTTTGGCTATTCTGCATTTTGGTTATTATTACATAGCTATTTAATGAATTACTTTCAAGTATCAGATAATTACTTTGTTGTTAGAAACCATAATTTCTTTTGGACAAAAAAAGCATATCATATCAGCCAAATTAAGGAAGTCGTATTTGAAACACAAGGAAAAATGCCCAATTGTTTAAGAGTAATTACAAAAGACTTCAGAAACAAACTCTATCCAGCAGGAACATTGAGAGACAAAACTTGGCTAGACTTAAAAGACAAATTAGAAACTTATAAAATTAAAGTGAGAAACGAGTGTATTTAAGAAAAAACTCCTACTTCCCCGGTTCGTGTCCTCACGAACCGGAATAAAGAATAAAGATGTAAAATGGTTCGTGAAGACACGAACCAAGGCGGAGCATCAAGTGATCCGCCAAAAGGCGGAACACTTGTGCCAGAGAAGGCAATAAAAGAGTTGCGTATATTTATGTGTTATGTGCCAGAAAAATGACACTCCACTATGACAAAAGTTATCACCATAGTCGCCATACTCTTTTCTACACTTTCTTATGGACAAGTATCGAAGGAGAGTGCTTATAAAAATATAGAAGGTTTGACAATTGCAGATTCAATTACATGGAAAGACATCGTCGGTGGTTTTTATTTAAGTGACGGTTTTGGTGGCTACAACTTTCGGCTCGACTCAAATATGACATTTCACAAAATTGACTTTGATTGTGTAGTAAGATTCACGGTGGACAGCGGTTCGTGGACAATTAAGAATTACAATACTGTTGTTCTAAAATCTAACAAACAGACACTTTACTTTGACATCGTTAAATTTGATAACTTCTATTTTTTTATTCTACCAGAACAACGACAAAATTTTATAAAAGATTTGCAAGCGACAAGAAATCAACTTAAAAATGTGAAACCTTTTGTTATTGACAACAGGAAATATTCCAAAGACTATTTGATTGGATATAGCTTAGTTAAAAAATATTATGCAAAAGAACTTGAGGACATTACCGGCACATAACATTGGGTTTTATGCAAGTTGGGCTTGACCCCCTCTGGCGCAAGTGTTCCGAAGGATCACTTGATGCCACCTGATCCTGCCCAGATTGTACCGGGGTATTTAAAATCAGAAAGTTCCTATCTTGTACAAAAGCTGGCCAATGTTTTCAAAATACAACGTTGGTGATCACCCCTTAGAGTTCAACAAAGCAAATACGACAAAATGCAAAATGAAACGTTGACAGTTTTCCCAATATTAACAACCGAAAGGCTTACTCTCAGGCAACTGTCAAGTACTGACGAACAACAAATTTTCACTCTGCGCTCTGACGGTGAAATAAACAAATATCTTGACAGACAGCCAAGTAATACAATTGATGATGCAAGGGATTTTATCCATAAAATAATTAAAAGCAACTCTCTTTATTGGGCAATAACCTTGAGTGGCAAAAATATCCCGGTTGGAACAATTTGTCTTTTTGACTTTTCAGATGACAATTGCAAATGCGAAATCGGTTATGAGCTTTTGACAAATTTTCAAGGGCAGGGAATAATGCAGGAAGCCGTTCTGAAAGTTATTGACTATGCATTCCATACAATTAAAGTAAAAAAAATGGAGGCAGTACTGCATAGAGACAACAAACGTTCAATAAAACTTCTGGAGAAATTATCGTTTTGCCATTCAAATGAGCCTGACAAGACGAATCCTGCATTACTCTGTTTCTATTTGACAAATTCAATTGACGATTTAAAATAAAGAACCCTCCGGCTGCCACCTGATCCTTCCCCGCAGGTTTTTGTTAACAATTAATTAAAAAAGCCGGCTGTATTCTTTTACGGCGAAGCTGTGTTATTTTTGCCAGCTTACAGATGAACCTGAAGCTCACATATTTTCTCTTACTGACTTTGCTGCTGTTGAATGGCCACAACTCCGTTACAGCCCTGCAGCAGCAGGCACAACACGCCAAAGAAAGTATACGACCCGTTGAACATTGGAACGGGCCTGCTTTTTTCATTTCACCCGATGAAGTTCAGCCACCGGTTACCTTATTCAGCGATGATGATGACGATGATGAATCCAGGTCAGCGAAAAAAAAGAGCTTCCCTTCCGGAAATTTTACCGCACTGATTCATAGCCTGTTTCAGTTACAGGATCAGCATTTTATAAAATCTTCTTCCGCCTTTCAGCGGAATCTTTGTTATTCCGCATTTGACAGGTACATTCTCCATTGTACCCTGAAAATCTGATTATTTATTCTGCATAACTGCACTTTGCAGCTATGCCTGTTTTAACAGCCGTATCTACCGGCTGCTATCCGCATGTGCTTTCGCAACAGCGGCATACTTATTCATTTATCATTCACTGCTTATTATTTATTAAACCGGTTTTACACATGAACAGAACAGCATGGCTCATCGGCGTATGTGCGCTTATTTACGGCACAGGATGCCGCCAGAAGAAAACAGAAAAAGAAGAAACGGCAACATACACTGCCACCAGTCCCGTACTGGCTGATACTTCCTTTGCCATAGAATATGTGGCGCAGATACAATCCGTAAAAAATATCGAGATCAGGGCACAGGAAAAAGGTTATCTCGAAAGCATTCATGTAGATGAAGGCCAGTATGTACATGCAGGCCAGGTGCTTTTTAAGATCATGCCCAGGTTGTTTGAAGCAGAATTGCTGAAGGCAAAGGCTGCCGTAAAAGAAGCGGAGATTGAACTCCTCAACGCAAAAACGCTGGCAGAAAAAAATATTGTTTCCAAAACGGAACAGCAGCTGGCAGAAGCAAAACTAGATGAAGCAAAAGCAGAAGAAAAGCTGGCGGAGATCCATCTTTCACTCACAGAAATCAAAGCACCTTATGACGGTATTATTGATCGCATTCCTTTAAAACTCGGAAGCCTTGTTGAGGAAGGTGCATTACTCACCACCTTATCCGATAACAAATCAGTGTATGCGTATTTCAATGTGCCTGAAACGGAATACCTCGCTTATAAAGAGCAGGGTGAACAGGGAGCGATGCACAATGTATCACTTGTATTGGCGAATAACACGCTGCATAAACAGAAAGGTGTGGTGGAAACAATCGAAGGACAGTTTGATAATGAAACGGGCAATATTGCCTTCCGTGCAAAATTTCCGAACCCTGCGTTCCTGTTAAAACATGGTGAAACAGGTAAGGTGCAAATGACGGTGCAGGTAAAAAATGCATTGCTCATTCCGCAGAAAGCCACTTACGAATTGCAGGACAAAGTATATGTTTTTGTGATTGACAAAAATAATAAAGTGAAATCGAGAAATGTGATCATTAAAAGGAGGCTGTCGAATGTGTATGTAGTTGAGTCGGGGCTTGCAGAAACCGATAAGATTTTACTGGAAGGTGTGCAGAATGTAAAAGATGATGATAAAGTGGAATATACTTTCCTTGAACCGAAAAGTATTCTTTCATCTCTTCAACTGATTAAACAATAGCCCAACTAATCCAGATAAAACATGTTTAATAAATTTATACACAGACCCGTTCTTTCCATTGTTATATCCCTTATCATCACGTTGCTGGGGTTGATAGCATTGCTGCAATTACCGGTAACGCAGTTCCCTTCCATTTCACCGCCTAAAGTAAATATCACGGCTGAATATCCCGGAGCGAATGGTGAACTGATGATCAAGGCCGTAGTGATACCGCTTGAAAGAGCAATTAATGGCGTACCCGGCATTAAATACATTGCTTCAGATGCGGGTAATGATGGTGAAGCTTCCATACAGGTAATTTTTAATTCAGGCGTTGATCCGAATATCGCATCTGTAAACATTCAGAACCGTGTGGCTTCGGTAATCAACAAGCTCCCTCCTATTGTGGTGCGTGAAGGTGTGAAGATTTCCCGTGAAGAATCGAACATGCTGATGTATGTAAATCTTTACAGCAAAGATCCCGGCCTCGATGAAAAGTTCCTCTACAACTATGCTGAGATCAACCTGCTGTCTGAATTAAAAAGCGTGGATGGTGTAGGCTTTGCCGATGTATTGGGCGATCGTGAATATGCCATGCGCATCTGGCTGAAACCGGACCGGATGCTGGCTTATAAAATTTCGGCCGATGATGTATTGAAAGCACTCGACGAACAGAGTCTTGAAGCTTCTCCCGGCCGTACGGGTGAATCATCGGGTAAAAGTTCACAGGCATTTGAGTATGTATTAAAATATCCCGGTCGTTTTACCACAAAGGAAGCTTATGAAAATATTATTCTGCGCTCAAATCCGAACGGAGAGATGCTGCGGATTAAAGATGTAGCCGAAGTGGAATTCGGCACCAGCTATTATGATATTTATTCAAAGCTGAACGGGAAACCATCAGCTGCGATCGTTATCAAACAATCATACGGAAGTAATGCACAGCAGGTAATTGAAGATGTAAAAGCAAAACTCACGGAGATCAAAGCCAATTCATTTCCCAAAGGAATGGACTATGAAATCAGTTATGATGTTTCCAAATTTTTGGATGCATCCATTGAAAAAGTATTGCACACATTGGTTGAAGCTTTTATACTCGTTGGCCTGGTGGTGCTGATCTTTCTCGGCGACTGGCGCTCTACCCTAATTCCTGCCATTGCCGTACCGGTATCATTGATCGGTACATTTCTCTTCATGAAATTTTTCGGCATCACACTTAACCTCATCACATTATTTGCATTGGTACTGGCTATTGGTATTGTAGTGGATAATGCCATTGTGGTGGTGGAAGCCGTGCATGCAAAAATGGAAGAGAAAGGTTTATCGCCGGTGTATGCAACAGAAGAAGCCATGCATGAAATCAGCGGAGCGATTATAGCCATCACCTTAGTAATGGCCGCCGTGTTTATACCCGTTGCTTTTATGTCGGGCCCGGTGGGAATTTTCTACCGCCAGTTTTCTATTACCATGTCTACCTCCATCATTATTTCAGGTTTGGTGGCATTAACCTTAACTCCGGCCCTATGCGCTGCCATGTTAAAGGACAAGCATGTAACGAAAAACAAATCATTCTTTACAAAAATGCTTGCAGGCTTTAACAGCTGGTTTGAACGTTTAACGGGCAGGTACAAAAAACTGGTAGGGCTCATTGTAAACAGAAGAGTTGTTACCTTTTTAACATTGGCCGGCTTTTGTGCCGGAACTTATTTCTTAAGCAATGATCTGCCCTCCGGTTTTATTCCCAATGAAGACCAGGGAACATTTTATGCAATTGTGCAAACACCTGCAGGTTCAACTCTCGAACGTACAGATGCGGTAGTAAAACAACTGCAGGACATTGCTGAACATATTGAAGGTGTGAAATCTGTTTCTTCACTGGCAGGTTATGAAGTGCTTTCAGAAGGTACAGGCGCCAACACAGGAACATGCCTGGTGAACCTGAAAGACTGGAGTGAAAGAAAACATTCTGTATGGCAGATCATCCGGGAGTTTGAAGAAAAAACAAAAAACATACAGGGTGCCAATGTTGAATTCTTTCCCCCTCCTGCCGTTCCGGGTTATGGTGCTGCCGGAGGTTTTGAGTTACGGTTACTGGATAAAACCGGAACCAAAACATTTAAAGAAATGGAAACGGCCAGCCAGGATTTTGTAAAAGAGCTCAACAAAAGACCTGAGCTTAGTTCTGTGTTCAGTTTTTACAGTGCCAGCTTTCCGCAATACATGCTCAACGTTGACAATGATGCTGCACAGCAAAAAGGGGTGAGTATTGAAAATGCAATGAATACACTTTCTACCATGGTGGGCAGTAACTATGAAACTAATTTCATCCGTTTTGGCCGGCAGTATAAAGTAATGGTGCAGGCATTGCCGCAGTACCGTGCATTACCTGAAGACATCATGAAACTGTATGTGAAGAATGATAAAGATGAAATGGTTCCTTTTTCTGCATTCATGCATATGGAGAAAGTGTATGGTTTATCGGAGATAACAAGACATAATCTTTACAATGCATCAGAGATCAGCGGTTCTCCTGCACCCGGTTACAGCAGTGGTGCTGCCATTAAAGCTGTAACGGAAGTAGCGCAAAAAGCGTTGCCAAGAGGATTTGGAATTGACTGGGCAGGTATTTCAAAAGATGAAGTGGCGCAGGGCAATACGGCTATTTATATTTTCCTTATCAGTCTCATTTTCGTTTACCTTCTGCTTTCTGCACAGTATGAAAGTTTTATTTTGCCCTTGCCTGTGATCCTTTCTTTACCGGCAGGTATTTTCGGCGCTTTTCTTTTACTGAAGTTTTCAGGATTGGAAAATAATATTTATGCGCAGGTGGCAATGGTCATGCTGATTGGTTTGCTTGGTAAGAATGCCGTATTGGTGGTGGAATTCGCCGTACAAAAACATGCAGCCGGAAAAACAGTGTTGCAGGCAGCAATTGATGGTGCTGCTTCCCGCTTCCGTCCAATCCTCATGACATCATTTGCCTTTATTGCCGGATTGATACCGCTTGTATTTGCAACCGGACCCGGTGCAGTAGGTAACAGAACCATCGGCTCTGCAGCTGCAGGAGGTATGCTGATCGGAACCCTTGCCGGTGTATTACTGATACCGGGTCTGTATTATCTCTTTGCTTCAATGATAGAGAACAAACCAATTGTTGAAGACCAATACGAAAATCCATTAACAGAAGAATTTGATGACAATGAACCGAAATAAAACAAACATCATCGCTGTATTCATTTGCAGCAGTATTTTATACACAGCTTGTAAAGTACCGGCCATCGTTCAAACGCCCGATCCGAAAACAACACCTGTGTCTTTTGATCATTCAACAGACACCGTAAACACGGCCACCGTTCAATGGCGTTCTTTCTTT
>Ga0066476_100298_pt1 | contig 12315 bp, 11 predicted proteins | sample LakWasM112_LOW13_2_FD_59558 | JGI IMG/M metagenome (GOLD analysis project Ga0066476, IMG submission 59558) | Freshwater sediment methanotrophic microbial communities from Lake Washington under simulated oxygen tension - Sediment Metagenome 112_LOW13 | ecosystem: Environmental > Aquatic >... | reverse complement strand
ATATCCTGTTTATCACCGGCAGCATCACAAACGTTTGCAGGAATTATTCTTTTAGAAAGAAAATTTTATCGGCGTAAATAATACTGTTCTGTCAGTAAAAGATTGACCTTTATTAAAATTGAACTTATGAAGCTTCAAACATGTCTGTTAACCATCTTATACTTTTGCTTTTCTGCAGGTTCGCTTAGTGCACAAAAAAACATCTCTGTCAGCTCGCCCGATAAATCCATTGCAGTAACCATTCAACATACAACTGACGGCAACCTTTTATACAGCTGCATGTATAAAGGAAAAAAAATAATTCAGCCATCAACGCTTGGCTTTACATTAAGCAGCCCTAAAGTATTGCTCAATAAGTTTACAATGGTTGCCTTTGACTCTTCAGCAGTTGATGAAACATGGAAACCGGTTTGGGGTGAAGTAAGCATCATCAGGAATAATTATAAACAGCTTACCGTGCAACTGAAAGAAAAATCAGGTTCTGGAATTTTACTCAACGTCATCTTCCGTGTGTTTAATGACGGTGTTGGTTTTCGTTATGAATTTCCCAGGCAGCCTTCTCTTACTTATTTCATTATTGCAGAAGAGCAAACTGAGTTTGCATTAACCGGCAACCATAAAACATTCTGGATACCCGGCGACTTTGATACCAATGAACAGCTGTACACTACTTCCAAACTGAGTGAAGTAGATGCGTGGAAATCGGATATGGTATCTGTTGGTGATAAAAAACTGAACGTGCCCGATCAGTATGCAGTGCAAACACCACTGATGATGAAAACGGCTGATGGGTTATATATCAACATTCATGAAGCAGCGTTGATCAATTATTCTGCGATGCAACTTCATGTGAACAGAACAACATTCAGCTTAACTTCTAACCTCGTTCCTGATGCTGCAGGTAATAAAGCCTACTTACGTACACCCGCTGTTACACCGTGGCGCACGATCATCGTCAGTGATAAAGCAACAGAAATTCTCAGTTCAAAGACGATTTTAAATTTGAATGAACCATCAGTAATAAAAAACACATCGTGGATAAAGCCCATGAAGTTTATGGGTGTGTGGTGGGAAATGCAGACAAATCTCGGCAGCTGGAATTATACGGATAAAGCAGACTCACTTGGATCCAACGGCCTTCCTGTTCCCAATGGACGGCACAGTGCTAACACCACCAACGTAAAACGCTATATCGACTTTGCATCAAAAAACGGTATTGAAGGTTTACTGGTTGAAGGATGGAACACCGGATGGGAAGCATGGTATGGCAACTGGCAGGGAAAGCATTTTGATTTTGTAACTCCCTACCCAGATTTTAATGTGGCAGAAATACAACAGTATGCCAAACAAAAAAATGTGCAGATGATCATGCACAATGAAACAAGTGCTGATGCTGCCACGTACGATCAGCAGATGGATACAGCTTTTCAATTCATGAATCGTTTTGGTTATGGTTCCGTAAAAACAGGATATGTTGGCCAGATCATTCCACGTGGTGAACATCATGACGGACAATGGATGGTGAATCATTATATCCGCTCTGCTCAAAAAGCAGCGAAGTATCATGTAATGATTGACATGCATGAACCTGTTCGTCCAACGGGTTTGCACCGCACATGGCCCAACTTTGTCGCCAGCGAAGCAGGAAGAGGAAATGAATTCAATGCATTTGCAGAAGGAAGCCCGCCCGAACATGAAACCATATTGCCTTTTACCCGTTTAATGGGTGGGCCCATGGATTATACTCCCGGCATTTTTAAAATGCGTGGTTATGCAGCCGCTGCACCCAACAGGCAGATGCATACAACCTTAGCCAAACAGCTTGCTTTATATATTACCATGTACAGCCCTTTGCAGATGGCTGCAGACCTTCCTGAAAATTATGAAGCACATATGGATGCCTTTCAGTTTATTAAAGATGTGGCAACTGATTGGGATGATACAAAAATCTTAGAAGCAGAGCCGGGCGATTATTTAACGATTGCACGAAAAGAAAAGAGAAAAGAGAATTGGTTTGTTGGTGCCATTACTGATGAGCAAAGCAGAACCGTTTCTTTATCGTTTGATTTCTTAACCCCCGGTGCTACTTATGAAGCAACAATTTACCGTGATGCAGACAATGCAGATTGGAAAACAAATCCTGAAGCGTACACGATTGAAAAAATTGTTGTAACGAATAAAACAAAAATGATGATAAAACTGGCGAAGGGAGGAGGGTTTGCGGTGAGTGTGATGAAGAAATGAGTTTGTTCTTATTGATAATGTGAGAGGGCGCTTTGCGCCCTTTTTCTTTCTTTATAAACTATTATAAAACTACTGGCAACAATTAATCTCCGGCATCTCTCTATATAACTACCAGCTATTTCTCCTTTTAACCGGTCTTCCAAAATTTTCCCATAAAAAATAAATATTTATTGTTTATCAATAAATATTTATCTATATTTGCCTTCTCATCTTTAAACTATTCAATTATGTCAAAAACAGACAAGTTCGTGTTTTGGGGCCTATATATTGTGGCCTGGCTCATTTTTGTCGGCTTATCTATTGAAGCAGGGGGCTTACTGGTAAATTTCTTTTTCAGTCTGTATAACCCTGAATTTGTCCAACATCTTTATCAAAAGCTGGACTTAACTGAAATGTATAAAGAAAGCAGATTAGCCTTTTTCGGCATCTATAGCTTTATTCTGATTATTTCAATTTTAAAAGCTTTTCTGTTTTACATCGTTATCAGGCTAATGCACAAAATGGATTTATCAAACCCGTTCAATACGTTTGTTGCAAGACAAATTTCACAGATTAGTTACTACACCCTTTCAATTGGACTGTTAAGTTACATTGCCAGACAGTCAGCTAAAAATTTAATGCATTACGGTTTTGTCACCGACAACTTAAATCAATTTTGGGCAGACAGTCAAGCCTTTATTTTAATGGGAGCTATCGTTTATATTATTGCGACTATTTTCAAAAAAGGAGTAGACATTCAAAACGAAAACGATTTAACTGTATAACTATGGCAATCATTGTAAATTTAGACGTAATGATGGCCAAGCGAAAAATGTCATTGAATGAACTTTCAGAGAAAGTGGATTTAACGCTGGCCAATCTTTCTATACTCAAAACGGGAAAAGCAAAAGCCATCCGGTTCAGTACCCTGGAATCAATTTGTAAAGTACTGAACTGCCAGCCGGGAGATATTCTGGAATATGTTGAGTAAATTGTTTGTGTTATTTCCAGTTCTCAACAAACATCTCATCAGTTATGAATGAACCAACCCAACCGGTCTTCGCTCCCCAGCTTTATATACAAAGCGGAGTTGCTACAATGGATTTCTACATCAAAGCACTCGGTGCAGTTGAGCTGAGACGATTTAGCAATGATGACGGCAGTATCCATGTTTCTGAACTGTCGGTCAACGGAACCATTTTTCATGTGCATGAAGAAAAGGAATCAGCCGGTCAGTTCAGTCCGCTGAGATGCAACGGCTCAACGGTGTTGATTGGATTGTTTGTAAATGATGTTGACGAGTACATGAACAGGGCCATTGCTGCAGGTGCAACGGTGATTACTCCTGCACAGGATTATGATTACGGATACCGGCAGGGCGAGGTAAGGGACCCCTTCGGTCATATCTGGATGTTTGAAAAGAAACTGTAGAAATTGTTTTTGAAGATGATGAAAAAGAATTCATCTTAATAACTTCTGCCTACTGTATCGCAAACTGCTTTCAGCAATGAATTGTTATCATGTGCATCGTGGCTTTTTTCCCAAAGCATAATTCCATTGCCGCTTTGTTTGGCAAGCATAGCTTTCTTTTTAACAGTGGCAAGTCCGTTGTAATAAATGGTGTAGTTGGTAAAAGCACCGTTGCTTACAACTGCTGAATCGGATTGAGGGTTGCCGCCTTTGAGCAGTATATCATTATAACTGAGTACGGTTCCGGTTTGTGTAATACCGCTTGGCCTTCCATAACCTGCAATACCCAGCACAGCTTTTGATGCGGGCATTCCACGTGTGCCTGTCCAGTAATTCATACTGACAGTTGCAAGTGTATAATCGCAATGATGTTTGTACGGCACGGTGCTGCTGAAATCATCGTAACTCATAATATTGAACCAGTCTACATAATTTCCCAGCCACAATTCACTTTTTATAGCATCACGCACAGCACCTGCATATTTGCCGGCAGTAATGGCGGCGGTTAAATAATATTTAGCTGAAGTATGGCAGCTGTCGCTTAACTGTTTCATTAATGCCGTGTAGGTAATATCGGTGCCATCATCTGTACGGGGAAATTCCCAGTCCATGTCCACACCATCCAGTCCGTAAGTTCTTACCATGTTCATTACCTCACTGATGAACGTGGTACGGCTGCCGGAGGTAGCGGCCATTGTTTTAAAATCGGCAGCCAAGCCGCTGATACTGATGAAGATTTTTGCTCCGTTTGCTTTGGCTTTTGTTTTTACTTCCATTAAATGCGTACTGTTGCCCAGCGTTAAACTTCCGCTGCTGTTAATATTGGCAAAAGCATAATTAATAACATTACACATTCTGAATTTTACATCAGGTACTGAAGACACGGTTCGGTAAGACGGGAAATAGCCCACTACATAAAAACCAAAAGTCGGTGGTGCAGCAATAACAGGAGGAGGAACGGGAGGAGTTGGAGTGCTGTTGTTTTTTTTACAGGAGTAAACGAGTGAAATGAAAAGACAGCCTGTTAAAAGATACCGCAGTTGTTTCAGCATGGTTTCAGAATATGTAATGAAGATAATAAACAATCTCCTGTAACAATTCCCTGTAGCCGGCGACTAACAGACTGAAACAATCAATCGTTATTCTTAATTGCAACTTATGACAAAGGAAGAGTTTTACAAATCGAAATGGTTTAAGCTGTTAGTGCCACTTGTTCTGCTATGGTCGGTTACAGTTATTCTGCGTGGCGGTTATGAAACCGGGCAGTGGCTTTACAAACTTCTGCATTGATTTTTTTAGCATAATAAGCCCCCACCTCCCAGTTTTTATACACCCGATTCAGGCCTTTTTTGCCCCTTGCCATCCGGTAAAAACCACCGATATTTGCGTTCAGTATTCTAAACACAAACCCATTACTTGCCACATTCAAAGCACGAAATAGATTTAGCCCGTATCCCCAGTAAACATGTTGTTACGTTTATTCATGATAACAGGCTTTACCGCCTAAGGGATTTTGCCGATCTGGAATCATTTTCCCGCAGTCATCCCGATATTGAAGCGTTTAATCATCACACAAAAACCTTTTTAATTGAGAAGCCGATTGCCGAGGTTTGGGAGGCCTATAAAACCATTCCACCCAAACATGCCTGGTGCGGAAGCATGCTGAAGTTCGGTCTGCAGTATTGCCGTAAACAGAATTCTTTGGTTTATGTTGATGATGAATATAAAGGCGCTGCGGTTGGGCAGATTGTTTTGATCCGTGTAAAAGTATTCGGCGGTCTTGCAAAAATTGCAGTTGGTCATGAAATAACAGAATTAAACGATGAGGAACGGATGCTCGAAACCTGCTACCTGCTGAAAGGCAAATCAATGGGCAGCCAGCAGATACGTTTAAAAGCCACCGAGAATGGTTTTACAGAAATCACCCATCATACTATTTATAAAAGCGGCTCACGCTTCAGGGATAAATATCTTTATCCTTTTCTTCATACAAAAGCCATCAGGGAGTTTCATGATAATGTAAAGAATCATTTGAACAAGAATTGATTTTATACTGCTAAAACCGGTCTGCAAAGAAATACGAAGAAGAATATTATTCTTTCAGCAACGGGTTAATTTCTAATTTTGAAGCCATATTTATGGAACAAACAGCAAACAAACTGCTCATCATCACTGCACCATCAGGAGCAGGTAAAACATCCATTACCAAACACCTGATGAAGCGTTTTCCGCAGCTGGCTTTTTCAATTTCGGCAGCAACAAGAGAACCGAGGGCTCATGAACAGAACGGGGTTGATTATCATTTTATGACCGTGGCCGATTTTAAGCAGAAAATTCAGAACGATGAATTTGTAGAATGGGAAATGGTATACGAAGGAAAATATTACGGCACACTGAAAAGTGAAATGCAGCGAATCTGGAACAATAAGCAGGTGCCTATTCTTGATATTGATGTAAAAGGTGCCATTCATGTACAAGGATTATATCCTCAGCAAACCCTGTCGGTATTTATTGAGCCGCCGGGCATTGATGAACTGAAACGCAGGCTGGAAAGCCGGGGTACTGAAACAGCTGAAACTTTACAGGCAAGGCTGAGCAAGGCTTCGTATGAAATTTCGTTTAAACATTCTTTTCAGAAAGTAATTGTAAACGATGAGCTGAAAAAAGCCTGTGCTGAAGCAGAGCGGATTGTGGAAGACTTCCTTGCCCGTTCGTAAGAACCCCGTTTGCAAATCCTTACAAAAACACTATTTTTAAAGATGAACTGGTATTTACTTATAGGCGTTGGCATCAGTATTCTGTTTGTTGGTTTTTTTGCCGGGCTTCAAACCGCATTCGGCTCACTGAACCGTTTTTCGGTTGAACTGAAGAAAAAACAGGGGTTGGCAAGCGGTCGTATCCTCAGTGGATTTATTGAAGAACAAAGCCGTTTCATTGGTGCAATCCTCGTAGGTATTAACCTTGCACTGGTTATTTTTGTATTGCTGGCCACCCGTTTTTTCGATCCGCTCTGGAAAAAAATGCCGCTGGTCATTCAAAATTCTTCCCTGCGTATTATTCTTGAAATTCTTGTTACAGCCATCATCATCTTGTTTGTGCAGGTTATTTTTAAAGCCATCTTTCGTGCAAGAAGTAATTCATTACTTTCCTTTTTGGCGCAGATTACCGGTTTTTTTAACAGCCTGCTGGCTCCGGTTTCTTCGCTGTTTGTAAACATTGCCGAATGGATTTTAAAATACCTGTTTGACGTAAGGGTAAATGAAAAAAAAGAAGCTTTCAGCCGGGTAGACCTGGAACATTTTATTCAGCAGAGCAAAGAAAACAATGAAGAATCGCAGGATCTCAACACAGAACTGTTTGAAAATGCATTGTCTTTACCGGGTGTAAAAGTGCGTGAATGTTTAATTCCCCGTAAGGAAATCATTGGTGTAGAAGCAGGAACATCCATCAGCGATCTCACAAAAAAATTCGTTGAAACCAAACTGAGTAAGCTGATTATATACGATGGTAACATTGACAGTATCCTCGGCTATGCGCATCATTTAGATCTGTTCCGCAAGCCGGCAGATATTAAATCAATCCTGCTGCCCATACCTGCCGTACCGGAAAGCATGGGTGTAACCGATTTGATTAACCAGTTTGCAAAAGAACGCAAAAGCATTGCCTGGGTGGTTGATGAATTTGGAGGTACCAGCGGTATTGTAACCATGGAGGATTTGCTGGAAGAAATTTTTGGCGAAATACAGGATGAATATGACATTGAAGAGTTTGTAGAAAAAGAACTGGCCGAAGGAGAATTTATTTTCAGCGGCAGGTTAGAGCTTGATTATCTCGCAGAAAAATACAATCTTGAGTTTAAAGATGATACCGATGTAGAAACCCTGTCGGGTTATATTGTAGAGCATCACGAAACCATTCCCAAAGCAAAAGAGCGTATCATTATTGACAATTATGAATTTGATATCCTGTCGGTGAACGACACCCGTATTGAAACGGTAAAAATGAAAGTGCTGCATTAATTTCAGCTGTAACAGCCAGTTACATTCATCATTACCCGTTTATACAAACCCTTGGTTTATACGAAATCTTTATTATACCTTTTCTTTTTCCAAAAAAATCATCATTTATGAAGAAAAACATTGTATTGGCTTTTTCAGCAGCCTGCCTGTTATTTGCAGCAAACACCTTTGCGCAGGCCAAGCCTGCCGCTGCACCGGCAGCCGACACCTCCAAAAAAGCGCCGCCTAAACCCAGCGTGGCCGACAAAGTAAAAACCAGTAAAAAACATGAAGGCCTTTTCACCATTTACCAGGATACTGTAACAGGTAGCGTGCAGATGTATGTGCGTAAAGACCAGCTGAACAAAGACTTTATTTACCAGAGTTTTTCTATCAGCGGGCCAACTACCCTGTTTCTCAACCAGAGTATGCACCGTTCTACACTGTTATTTAAAATGAAAAGGTCTTATGATAAAATTGAGTTCTCCCTGGTGAATACTAATTTTTATTATGATCCGAAAAACGCAGTGAGCAAATCGGCCAATGTTGATGTATCAGATGCGGTTTTTTATACTGATAAATTTTCAATAGAAGATTCTACCGGGTATCTTATCAGTGTTGACCAGTTATTTGTAAGTGATAAGCTTGACCCGGTTAAGCCATTGATGCCGCCAACGGTTCCATCCTTTATGTTTTTTAACCTTGGAGGATATAACCCTTCAAAAAGTAAAGTAAGTAACGTACGTTCATATCCAAACAATACCGATGTTGTTGTTGAGCTGGCTTATGATAATCCTGCCCCCTACAATGGTGGCGGAAAAGATATTACTGATGCCCGTTATGTACGTGTAAAACTGCAGCATTCATTTCTTGAAGTTCCGGTGAATGATTTTAAACCGAGAATGGATGATCCTCGCATCGGTTATTTTACACAGGAAGTTGATGATCTTACATCAAACGAAATTATTAACTACCGTGATGTAATTAACCGTTGGTATTTAAAAAAGAAAGACCCTTCTGCTGCATTGAGCGAGCCCGTTGAACCAATAACATTCTGGGTTGAAAACACAACCCCCGTTGAATACCGCAGTATTATTAAAGCCGCCGGCGAACGTTGGAATGAAGCTTTTGAAAAAGCAGGGTATAAAAATGCAGTGGTGATGAAAATTATGCCTGATGATGCAACATGGGATCCCGCTGATATCCGTTACAATGTGATCCGGTGGGTTTCTTCTGCTTATCCTTCGTATGGTGCCATCGGGCCCAGTTTTGTAAATCCAAAAACAGGACAGATTCTCGGAAGTGACATTACCATTGAGTGGGCCAGCGGTTCTGAAACACCCTTCCTTGATGTTACAGAAGATAACAATGCCGGTTTTACTGCAAATGACCAGCAAAAGAAAATGATTGATATGCTGCCTGCACAAATGAGGAAGCATTGGATCACCTGTTCCATTGGTGCTGAACTGGCCAAGCAATACCTGGCAGGTTCAACATTGATTACTGCCAATGCTGCTGATGGTGCTGCCGGAGAAGTAAGACTTGCACATGAGCAGTTCCTTTATTATTTAGTGCTGCACGAAATGGGTCATACGCTCGGGTTAAACCATAATATGAAAGCAACTCAAATGCTGAGCCCTGCTGAAGTGCACAATAAAGCCATTACACAAAAAATAGGATTACAGGGTTCTGTAATGGATTACCCTGCCGTTAACATCAATAGCGACAGAAGCAAACAGGGCGACTATTACACAATGAAACCCGGACCATATGATCTCTGGGCAATTGAATTCGGATACCGTGAATTCCCGGCAGGACAGGAACAAAACGGATTGAATGCATTACTCCGCCGCAGCCATGAACCTGCTCTTGCCTTTGGTAATGATGCAGATGATATGCGCAGCCCGGGTAATGGTATAGACCCGAGGGTAATGGTTAATGATATGAGTAATGATATGGTTACTTATGGAGAAGATCGTTTCAAATTTGTAAATAATGCCATGGGTAAGCTCTTAACCAAATATGCAAAGAGCGATAAATCATACCAGGAAATCCAGGTTCGCTACAGTGTATTAAACGGCCAGCGTTTTTCTATGGCAAATGCCATCAGCCGTTATATTGGCGGTGTGCAGGTTGACAGAAGTTTCCCGGGTCAGAACCCCGGCAGTAAACCGTTTGTAATTACGCCTGTTGAGTACCAGAAAAAAGCGATGGCTTTTTTAAGCAAGTATGTTTTTGCAGCTAATGCATTTGATGCTGACTTACCGCTGTTGCCGTATTTACAAACACAACGTCGTGGATATAATTTCTTTGGTACACCTGAAGATCCTAAGCACACATCACTTGTACAGAACTTCCAGTTGAATATACTGGCCGAGTTACTTCACCCAACCACATTGCGCCGCATCAACAACAGTGGATTGTACGGCAACACATACAATGTTGCTGAAGTAATGAATGATCTTACAACGGCAATTTTTAAAGCAGATATTGGCGGCGCAGTCAATATCTACCGTCAAAATTTACAGACCGAGTATGTTAAAGGCGCAATTGGTATTGTTGAATCTAAAACAGGGTTTGATAATGCTTCAAGAAGCGGAGCATACAATACATTGAAAAAAATCAGAACCATGCTGGCAACAGCTGTTTCGCCGAATGAGTCAACAAGGGCTCATCGCAACATGCTGATTTTTACCATTGATAAGGCATTGGCAACAAAATAGTTTTCACTGGCTCATGCTGAAAAGCCGCCTCCCGTGAGGCGGCTTTTTTATTCACCGGCCTTCTTTTTTTTGCTCATATATTTCGGGTTACATTTGCAACTGAAACTAATAACAGTGGCAGAAACAGAATCAGAACGCAGGTCAATTTTTAAACGCATCCGTGGCAAGTCAACCGGTGAAGAAAAAGCGGAAATGACTTTTATTGATCACCTGGAAGAATTACGCTGGCATGTGATCCGATCTTTGATTGCAATTGCTATTGGAGCAATCGTTGTAGGTTTTAATATTAACTACGTGGTTGACAGGATCTTTATGGGACCAATTCATAAGGAATTCATCTCCTACAAATGGCTTTGTCAGATGGGCAACTGGATTCAAGTACCCGATTTGTGCATGACCAATTTCAGCCTGCGTTTCCAGAGTAATTCTTTTTCAGAGCAATTCCTAATGACATTTACTATTGCGTTTACTGTCGGTTTTATTGTTGCTTTTCCGTATGTATTTTGGGAAATATGGAAGTTTGTAAGACCTGCACTCAGTGAAAAAGAAAAAAAAGGAACAACAGGTGTTATTGCCTGGATTTCCATTCTGTTTTTTCTTGGAGTTGCTTTCGGGTATTTCATTCTTACCCCGTTCATGGTTTATTTCTATTCTACTTATAGCATCAGTCCACTCATTGATCTTAAACCTACCATCAGTGATTATTTTGAAAACTTAGTTTACTTAACGGTAGGTATTGGGTTGTTGTTTCAGTTGCCGGTTGTGGTAATGCTGCTCACAAGGGTTGGAATCCTTACTCCTCAAACCCTGAAGAAGATCCGCAAGTTTGCCTTTGTAGTAATCCTGATACTTGCTGCCATCATTACACCATCAACAGATCCATTCAGCCTGGCACTGGTAACTATTCCGCTTTATACATTGTATGAGTTCAGTATTTTCATGAGTATGCGTATTCACCGCAGACAGGTGAAGAAGGAAGAAGAAGAATGGAGTTAAGTTGAGTAGTTAGCCTGTAGTCTTTAGTAATTAGTAAAGCAACAAGCCTAAAGGAATTTTTCAGGGTGACTAATCATATAAGCCAGGAGTTTTGCTGCTTCTTCGTTTAAAGCATAAAGTGCTTTATATTTTTCCTGCGCCAAGTAATTACAATCCTTTGCAAAATCAAGCCATACTTCTGTTTCACCGTTTTCCATATCAGCATCCGTTAACTTACTTACAAAATGTGCCGGGTATTTTCTTTTTCTGTAAGCTTCACTTATACAGGCACATACTGATCTTGAGCTTCTTCTTATCTGGTCGGTGAGACTGTATTTTTCTTCGGCAGGAAATGCTTTCGAAACAATAAATATTTCATCAGCTACCTGTTTTGCTTTTTGATAAGCAAGCAGTGTTTTATAACCAGGCATAGCAATTGATTTTCAGCTTCAAATTATAAAAGAAAATCCTGATTAAGAAACCTTAACTCGCAACTAACGACTACCGGCTACCGGCTAACCACTATCGGCTACACACTACCGGCTATTGACTCGTTATTATATGCTAACTTTGAACCCTTAACATTCATCCACAAAATATTTGACTATGCAAAGTCCTTTTGATATGAGTAAACCCGTGGCCATTGGTTGTGATCATGCAGGGTTCGACTACAAAGAAGATCTGATTTCGTTTTTAGAAGGCAAGGGAATTGCTTTTAAAGACTTTGGTACCTATTCAACTGACTCGGTTGATTATGCCGACTTTGCTCACCCGGTTGCAAGTGCGGTTGAAAAAGGGGAAGCTGCCTTTGGAATTTTACTTTGCGGAAGCGCAAATGGTGTAGCAATTACCGCCAACAAACACCAGGGTATCCGTACTGCTATTTGCTGGGGCGAAGAACTGGCCCAGTTATCCAGGGGGCATAA
>Ga0066476_100291_pt1 | contig 12499 bp, 18 predicted proteins | sample LakWasM112_LOW13_2_FD_59558 | JGI IMG/M metagenome (GOLD analysis project Ga0066476, IMG submission 59558) | Freshwater sediment methanotrophic microbial communities from Lake Washington under simulated oxygen tension - Sediment Metagenome 112_LOW13 | ecosystem: Environmental > Aquatic >... | reverse complement strand
CAGGCACATGAAGGAGAAAATGCAGCTGCACTGATTGCCCAGCTCATCATTGACCGCCAGGTACAGAAAATAAAAACAAGAGCCGAATTTACCGCACCTGCTGCTGATCAGAGCAGTGAGGAAAGATGGTAAGCATTATTTTTTGCTGAAAACTGCAACAGCTGCTCAACATCTCTTCCAAAACAGTAATTTTAAGACCTTTACCAACTGCATATGAAGTTTATTAAACGATTGCTGAAATGGATATTTATTATCCTGATTGTTTTGACTGTTGCCTATTTCCTGGGACCAAGACCATCATCTCCAACTTATACAAATACGTTACCATCTGTTCCTGTTGATGCTGCTGCGTTAGAAACGTATATCAAACAAAACGAAGCACAGCATAAAATAAAACCGGAGAATGAAGCAAGAATTGTTTGGGCCAACGATTCAACGAAACAGAAAACAGAATATGCAATTGTTTACCTCCATGGTTTTTCTGCTTCGCAGGAAGAAGGCGACCCTGTTCATACAGGCATTGCTAAAAAGTTCGGCTGCAATTTATACTTAGCAAGATTAGCTGAACATGGAATTGACACCACCGAAGAACTCATGAATTTGACTGCTGAAAAATACTGGGAAACGGTGAAGCAGGCTTATGCTATCGGTAAAGAGCTCGGTAATAAAGTGATCATTATGGGCACTTCAACCGGTGGCACAAATGCATTGCAGCTGGCCGCTAATTACCCGGAGATTTTTTCCATTATTTTACTGTCGCCCAATATTGCCATTAAAGACCCTAATGCATGGCTGGCAAATAATCCATGGGGTTTGCAGATTGCAAGAATCGTTAAGGGGTCGAACTATAATACCACAAAAGATCAGCGGGAAATTTATAAAAAATACTGGAACTCACATTACCGCCTGGAGGCAATTGTAAACCTGCAGGAGTATCTGGAAACTACCATGAACCAGGCAACTTTTGCCAGGATCAAACAACCCACGCTAATGCTGTATTATTTCAAGGATGATGTGCACCAGGATAGTGTAGTGAAGGTGAGCTCCATGCTGAAAATGTTTGATGAGCTCGGTACAGCTCCGGAACTGAAAAGAAAACTGGCGATGCCGAATACAGGTGATCATGTACTGGGCAGTTATGTTAAATCAAACGATTACCAGGGGGTGGAAGCAGAAATTACAAAGTTTATGCTGGATGTGCTGAAGATGAAAATGGTGAATTGATACAGTTAGATTTACTGAGCTGATATGCACTAAAAAAGCTGGGCCCCGATAGAAATCGTGGGCCCTTTTGCTTACCTCTGAAACCACAAAAAATCGTTGTTGTCCATCAAACAGGTTTCATGGAGTTATCCATCATAAAAGAAATATTGTTGTAATCACTTACAGGCCGAACGGAAAGTTCATCAGCGGGATATGGAGAGAGAAAAGAAGCTAAGCAAGGGAAATTGGAAATGGGTAATAACAGGAGACAGATGCGATGGGTTAAATATAGAGCGCAGTTCTTGAATTTGCAAGCACTGTTAAGAAATTAGCCTCAGGAAAGTATTTTATCTGCCGCTTCAAAAGCTTTTTTCTTTTTATAAGCATACCACCATTGCGGTGCTGTTTTCTTTAACATGGTGTCAATACTCCGCATCCCGAATAAGTTCCAGGCACCTTTGAGTTTAGGTACAAGCCCTTCCTGTAATGCCCTGAGGCTCATGGCAAAGCCACTGTCAATATACTCCATATGGTGCCAGTATCCTGCCGGCATAAACAATGTATCGCCATGCTCCAGCACCGCCTCAAAACCCGTTGCCTGCCTGATGGCAGGAAAAGCTTCATAATCAGGATTACCGTTTTGCTCGCTGTAGCGGCTGAAATCGGCAAGGCTCAATACCTCAAATGGTTTGCGGTACAGTTTATACTGTTCTTCAAAAGGAAACAGCAGCACCCGTTTACGGCCGGCAAATTGTGTATGCAGGATATGGGAAAGATCAATATCGAAATGCATATGTGTGATGGAAGACGCCCCTCCTGCAAACAGCATCGGATATTTTTTTACAAAGCCCGTCATGTATTCTTCCGGCCAGGTAAAATCCTGTGCAAGCTGAGGTGCATGATCAAAAATGTTGAAAAGGAAAAGCCGCCATGCTGCCGGTCCCTTTGAAATCATGTCAATGTATTCACCAAAGGTTTTGTAATCATCCGCTGTATTAATAGGGGTATATGCATCACTTTTAATATTGTTGTAAATACCCACACGATGATGCCCCGCCACCTCCTTTAAAAAATGCCAGTTCCATTTTTCATAAGCGGGCCAGCTTTTTGCCATTGATTTAATAATAACGGGGGTGCCGGGAAGATAATATCCGTTCCGGAACCGTTCGGCACTTAACTGATCAAATGTATCAATCGGTTTTAAATGCATAGCAATAAGGAATAATGAGGTAATAAATATAAACGAACTATTGCAATTTTTATACTTATCACTATCACAAAAATCATCGGTTCCTTTTCTTAATTTTAGCATTATGCTCCTGCATGTCCATCCTCTAAACCCGCAGCCAAGACAAATCAAGACAATTATTGATTGTTTAAAAAGTGGCGGCATCATTATTTATCCCACCGATACCATTTACGGTTTGGGTTGTGATATTTTTCAGCATAAAGCTATTGAACGCATCTGCCGCATTAAAAATGTTGACCCGCTGAAAGCACAGTTATCATTTATCTGTAACGATCTGAGCGATCTGAGTACCTATACAAAAAGCATCTCCACTCCTTTATACCGTTTATTAAAACAACATCTTCCCGGCCCGTATACATTCATTCTGCCGGCGAGTAAAGAAGTACCAAAGATTTTAAAAAGTAAAAAAGATACAATAGGACTTCGTGTACCTGATAACCTGATTGCCCGAACCATTGTGCAGGAACTGGGTCATCCTATTCTCAGTGCATCACTACCCGGAGAAATGGTGGAAGAATATACCGATCCTGAACTGATGCAGGAGAACTTTAAGAAATTAGTTGATCTTGTTGTAGATGGCGGTATTGGCGGTATGATTCCTTCTACCATTGTTGATTGCACGGAAGAAGTGCCGGTGGTAACAAGGGAAGGATTAGGTGAATGGACGGAATAAAAAACGCCCCGGATAAACCGGAGCGTTGTATATGTTGAGAAAAAGAATGCTACCCTCTTGTTCTGCGATTGTGTACTGCAATATGACGCTGTCTTTTATACTGCTTCATTTCTCTTTTAATGTGTTTCCTTTCCATTGGACCGATTTTACCATCGTTCCGTTTTGCCATACGAACATCGTGACGGATATGCTGTTTCTTCTTTTGTAAATGAATGGCTTCTCCTTTGGTTATCTTTCCCTGGCGGACATGATGCCCGTAAGCCTGGTGTTTTCTTACCTGTGCTGATGCGGTTATACCGAAGCCTGCAAAGAGGATGAACAGGAATAATAATTTAGTTTTCATGCGTATTTTTTTTTGCTGTTAATAATCCACTCTATGACGGAGCACTAAAGCAAAGGTTTAAACTACTGATGAAAAAGTTCCTCTTCCTGGTTCGGTTGAATGTTAAACGACATGCGGTGATGCACACATAAACCAAACTGTTCAATGGCCCTGCGGTGCTCCGCTGTTCCGTAACCTTTATTCCTTTCCCAGTTGTACTGCGGAAAGTCTTTGTGCAGGTTCAGCATATATTCATCCCTGTAGGTTTTGGCTAAAATGCTGGCGGCTGCAATGGAGGCGAAACGCCCATCGCCTTTTACAAAACATTTATGCGGAATACGTCCGTATTTAATGAAACGGTTCCCGTCAATCAATAACAACCGGGGTTTTTGTTTGAGTTGATCCAGCGCCATGTGCATGGCTTTGAACGATGCTTTTAGAATATTGATCCGGTCAATTTCTGCTGCTTCCACTTTTGCAACAGCAAAGGCTATGGCTTCCTGTTCAATAATCACCCTTAAACGATCCCTGTTTTTTTCTTTTACCTGCTTGGAATCGTTGAGTAAGGGATGGTAAAAATCTTTCGGCAGTATCACTGCAGCTGCATATACCGGTCCGGCATAGCAACCCCTGCCCGCTTCATCGCATCCGGCTTCTGTTAACTCTTCCTGGTAATATGAAAGTAAAGACACAACTCAAAGATATTTGTTATCCTTACATGGAAGCCAAAGCGGCTTCTGTAAACCCTAACTTTACAGGAAGGTTATTTGAGCAACCCCGGTTGTTTTATAAAAATAAAGTTCAACATTTGTATATGAGTATTACGCAACTGAGCGACAACTTACTGCGCAGCAATTATCCGCTCTTCGAAGAAGGTTTGATCAACGAAATTGAAGAAACCGGCGAATTCAAAACCTTTAGGGCAAATGAAGTAATGATGCGGAAGGGACAGTTTATCCGAAGCACCATGCTCATGTTAAACGGTCTCATTAAAATTTACCGGGAAGATGATGATGGAAATGAATTCCTTATGTATTATCTCAAACCCGGTGAAGCATGTGCACTTTCCATGGTTTGCGCAGCTAAACATGAAGCAAGCCCCATTATGGCAAAGGCCGTGAATGAAACAGAAGTAATGATGGTACCTGTTGATACCATGAGCGAATGGATGAGTAAATACAAAAGCTGGTACCAGTTTGTAATTGAAACATACCGTGCACGCTTTGATGAGCTGCTGATTACACTTGATAATGTTGCCTTCAGAAGCATGGATGAGCGGCTGGAGTTTTATTTAAAAAGAGCAAAAGAAGCGCAGAAAACAAACACGATTGAAATCAGTCACCAGGAAATTGCAAACGAGCTGAATACTTCCAGGGAAGTGATTTCCCGGTTGCTGAAAAAAATGGAACAGAAAGGCATGCTGAACCTGCACCGTAATGTTATTGAGCTGAAGAATATCTGATTCCCTGTTTTGTGATCTGAATCACCCAACTTGCAGGAAATAGACGCCACATTTGCACACATGGAAATCGTTGGTTATATCGCATCCGTATTAATCGGTCTTTCGTTGGGTCTTACCGGCGGAGGAGGTTCTATCTTAACTGTACCGGTTTTGGTTTATCTCTTTAATGTTGAGCCGGTACTGGCAACCGGTTACTCACTTTTTATTGTAGGTGCCACCAGTTTTGTTGGCGGTATTAAATCGTACATGTACAAACAGGTTGACTTCAGGGCAGTATCACTTTTTGGAATTCCATCTATCTTTTCCATTTTTATAGCACGGCATTTTGTGTTGCCCGTTATTCCCGAAACCGTGTTCCATATTTCAGGATATGCTGTGCAGAGAGGAAGTTTTTTAATGATCGTATTTGCTTTACTCATGCTTGTTGCTTCTTTTTTTATGGTAAGTCCGAAAAAAGAAATCGAAACCGGTGAAGAAGAAGAACAGCAATACAAATCGCTTTCACTGCTTATCCCGGGCTTGCTGGTTGGCTTTATCACCGGACTGCTTGGAGCAGGCGGCGGTTTTATGATTATTCCGGCACTGGTGCTCATCCTGCACCTGCCAATGAAAAAAGCGATCGGCACTTCTTTACAGATCATTGCCATCAATTCCATCTTTGGATTCTTATTCAGCATCAAGCAATACTCTTTTAACTGGAACTTACTTTTGCTGACCACTGCACTTGCAATAGCCGGTGTTATTGCCGGAACTTATTTCTCCAAGAAAATCGATAATAAACTTCTGAAAAAAATATTTGCCGGCTTTGTAATTGCCATGGCTGTATTTATACTTGTTAAAGAATTGTTTATCAGCCGGGCCTGACAGCAGCTATGCCGTAAGTGTGACTAAAGTCATAGTTCGCTGCACAGAGAAACCTCAAATTTGCTACATAAATAAAATGACATGAAGATAGAACAGATTTATACCGGGTGTTTGGCACAGGGTGCTTACTACATTGAAAGTGAAGGTGAAGCTGTAGTGATTGATCCGCTGCGTGAAGTAAAACCCTACATGCAGAAAGCAATGAACAGCAATGCTAAAATCAAGTATGTGTTTGAAACACATTTTCATGCTGATTTTGTAAGTGGTCATCTTGATTTGGCTAAACAAACCGGGGCAACAATAGTGTATGGCCCGACTGCCAGGCCAAATTTTGATGCACATGTTGCTGCAGATGGTGAAGAAATTAAAGTGGGTAAGATCAGTTTTAAGATCCTTCACACTCCGGGTCATACAATGGAATCAACCTGCTATTTACTGAAAGATGAAAATGGAAAAGATGTTGCCCTCTTTTCCGGTGATACATTATTTATCGGTGATGTTGGCCGGCCCGATCTTGCTCAGAAAGTAATTGCCGAATTAACACAGGATAAACTGGCCGCTCATTTATATGATTCACTTCATACTAAGATCATGCCGCTGGCTGATGATATTATTGTTTATCCTGCACATGGTGCAGGAAGTGCATGCGGTAAAAACATGAGTAAAGAAACTTCCGACACACTGGGTCATCAGAAAGCAACCAACTATGCATTGCAGCCAATGAGTAAAGAAGCTTTCATGAAAGAAGTGCTTACAGGATTAACTGCTCCACCACAATATTTCCCTTTGAATGTGTTGATGAATATTCAGGGTTACGACAGTATTGATGATGTACTGAAACGCGGCACTCAGGCACTGAGCCCGGAAGCTTTTGAAGCTGCAGCCAATGAAACAGGTGCGTTAATACTGGATACAAGGGATGCGGAAGTTTTTTCAAAAGGATTTATTCCCAACTCGATCAACATTGGTATTGATGGAAACTTTGCTCCCTGGGTGGGAGCTATGATCCCCGATGTGAAACAGGAAATTCTGCTGGTAACAGATGAAGGACGAGAAGCAGAGGTTGTAACAAGACTTGCCCGTGTTGGTTACGATTATTCCATTGGTTATTTACAGGGCGGCTTTACTGCTTGGAAAAATTCCGGAAAAGAAGCTGATACAATTCAACGGGTATCCGTTGATGAACTTGCAGATATTCTTGCAAAAGATTCCGCAACAAATATTCTGGATGTACGTAAAAAAAGTGAATATGACAGCGAGCACCTGATTGAAGCAGAAAATGCATGTCTCGATTATATCAATGAAAGCATGTTAAAGGTGGATAAAAACAAAACTTATTATGTGCATTGTGCAGGCGGCTACCGCTCCATGATCTTTGCTTCAATCCTCAAAGCCCGTGGATACGACAACCTGATTGATGTAAGAGGTGGTTTTAAGGCGCTGAAACAATCGGGTAAGTTTAAGGTAACCGATTACGTTTGTCCCACTACACTTTTATAAGCAGCATAGTTTAAGACAAAACAGAGGGGGACTTGTTTAACAATAAGTCTCCTTTCATAAATAACTCTGAAAAGGAGTTCTGGAAAAGATTTATCTGAAATTTTTATAACAACATTTAATTCAAAAAAAATGACACTAAAAGAAATCGTAAACAATCCCCAAACAACAATTATTGATGTACGCTCAGAAGGAGAATTTCAATCAGGGCATTTCCCCGGTGCAAAGAATATTCCGCTGAATATAATTACACAGAAAGTTGATGAGTTAAAGCAAATCAAAACCCCTATTGTTGTTTATTGTATGTCAGGTGCAAGAAGTAACAGTGCCGCTTCTTACCTGAAGCAGGTTGGTATTGAAAATATTTATGACGCTGGCGGAATTTATACTATTATGAATCTTAAAAACTAAAATGAATCATGTTGACTTTTATTAAAAAATTGTTTGGACCCGGTACAGATTATAAAGCATTGATTGCCGAGGGAGCAGTAGTTGTAGATGTAAGAACTCCCCAGGAGTATAAAGGTGGCCACATAAAAGGGTCATTAAATATTCCGGTGAATATGATTGGTCAAAAAGTAAATGACCTGAAGAAAAAAGGGAAACCCGTTATTACCTGTTGTGCAAGTGGTATGAGAAGCAGTTCAGCAGCCAGCATTTTAAAACAGGCAGGAATTGAGGCATACAATGGCGGTTCATGGGGCGGCCTGCAAAATAAAATTTCTTAAGAATGAGCTTACTCAAAGGTTGGAACTGGATAAGAGTTTTCAGATTGGTAGTGGGAACAGCAGCACTGGTTCAGGGAATTCTGTATCACAATAATGTGCTATGGATGATGGGTGGCCTTCTGCTGGTTCAGGCTGTGTTCAATATGGGTTGCTGTGGTGTTGGGGGATGTGCAGTGACCCCTTCAGCAAAAAAACAAGACGTTACAAAAACAGTTGACTATGAAGAAGTGGTATAACAACTGGATCTGGTTTGTCCCCGGGTTGCTGGCCGGAGGAATAGCGGGCTATTTTTACTGGAAATATTTCGGTTGTGACGGCACCTGTTTGATTACTTCCAGCCCGGTAAGAAGCATTTTATATTTTGCCTTTATGGGATTACTACTCAACCAGATGTTCAAACCTTCCGGCAAACAAACTCCCGAAACAAAGGAATAATAAACACCCCCTGCTTATTTAAAATCTACTCACTTAATAGACTAAGTTCTGTTTTTTGCTAAAAAAAACAGAACTTAGTTTTTATGAACTTACTTGAACTGCTCAGAAACCCCTGGCCCTGGTATGTTGCAGGGCCATTGATCGGGCTAACAGTGCCCGCACTTTTACTGATTGGCAATAAAACCTTCGGTATTTCTTCTTCCCTGCGGCATATTTGTGCTGCCTGTTTGCCAACAAAAATCCCCTATTTCAATTACGACTGGAAAAGAGAAATGTGGAACCTGTTTTTTGTAGGCGGCATTGCCATTGGCGGCTTTCTTGCTGCCTGGCTTTTGCAAAATCCTAACCCTGTTGTGGTAAACCCAAAACTTGTTACAGAGCTGAACCAATATGGTATTACTGATTTTAACGGATTAGTTCCCGCTCAACTGTTCAACTGGGATGTATTATTTTCTGTAAAGGGATTGTTCATGATGGTTGGCGGAGGCTTTCTTGTTGGCTTCGGTACCCGTTATGCCGGGGGATGTACAAGTGGTCATTCCATTATGGGCCTGTCTAATTTACAATGGCCTTCATTGGTAGCAACCATTGCTTTTATGGCTGGCGGCTTTCTGATGGCAAACCTCATTTTACCATTTATTTTAAAACTCTGATTACAACTATGGATAGTAATACAACAAAATCAGAAAAAGTACTGGAACAAAAGCACCAGGATTTTCTTGCAGCTGATACCGATTTTGAAATGCGTTCGCTTGATGCAGTTTGTTTTAATGAATCAGAATTAAAACATCCCTGGTGGTATAATTTTAAATATGCTTTTGTCGGTGTATTATTCGGAATTGTATTTGTAAAGGCTGAAATCATCTCCTGGTTCCGTATACAGGAAATGTTTAAGCTGCAAAGCTTTCATATGTATGGTGTCATCGGGTCGGCAGTTGTTGTTGGTGTGATCTCCGTTTTGTTAATTAAAAAATTCAAAATCAAAACTATTTATGGCGAACCGATTGTGTTTGTCAGCAAAAAGTTTAATAAGGGCCAGGTTTACGGAGGCCTGTTGTTTGGCCTTGGCTGGGCAGTAACCGGCGCATGCCCCGGACCATTATTTGCACAGATCGGTACAGGAGCTACCGTAATATTTATTACTTTGCTGAGCGCTGTTGCGGGCACTTTTGTATATGGAAAGTTCAGGGAGAAGCTGCCGCATTAAAACGCTGTTGTTTTCATGTTTTACAACAGAACCATCCTGGTATCATTAGCTGCCGTTCTGTTTATTGCAGTTTCACAATTCAGTTGTTCAGAAACTGATGCAAATAAAACAACAGTAGATTCATCTGTTTATAAAACAACCTGGGTAGGTACACCTGCCGGCGAAATCCCTTTCTATTCACGGAAAGATGGAAAGCTTATCTGGTATGGCCATGAACTGATAACTAATACTTCAATCTATTTAGGTCCGAAAGGAACGGTGAGGCAAATCAGTAATGGAATGAATTGCCAGAACTGTCATCTCAGTGCAGGTACAAAACCATGGGGTAATAATTACGGCGCAGTATTTTCAACTTATCCGAAATTCCGGGAACGCTCCGGATCAATTGAAACAATTTATAAACGGGTGAATGATTGTTTTGAGAGAAGTTTGAATGGCTCTGCATTAGATACAGCTTCAAAAGAAATGCAGGCCATCTATGCGTACATTAAATGGCTGGGCGAAGAAGTACCAAAAGGAGTTAAACCAAAAGGTTCAGGCATTGAAGAGCTTCCTTACCTGGAACGTGCTGCTGATCCTTTAAAGGGGAAAATAATTTTTGAACAAAAATGTCAGCGCTGTCATGGATCTGATGGGCAAGGTGTAATGAATAAAGATGGGCTGTCTTATCAATATCCGCCCTTATGGGGAATACATAGTTATAATTCAGGAGCAGGTTTGTTTCGGCTATCAAGATTTGCAGGTTATGTAAAAAACAATATGCCCTTTGAAGCTGATTATCATTCGCCTCAATTAACGAATGAAGAGGCTTGGGATGTAGCAGCATTTGTAAACACACAACCAAGGCCATCAATGAATCTGAACAATGACTGGCCCGATATTTCAAAAAAACCATTTGATCATCCTTTTGGCCCGTATGCTGATTCCTTTAGTGAGCAGCAACACAAATTCGGCCCTTTTGCTGCCATTAAAGAATACAGAGAAAAAAACAAACATTAATCAGACTGTTCGTATTTTCAACTAAAAAAATGAAACTTATAAGGACTCTTTTTTTGTTTACAGCTATCCTCTTTACAGCTATTTCAGTAAAAGCACAGCATAAAATTGTGTGGGATATGGTACAGGCAGATACGGCTATGCAAAGAGGCTTGTATAAACAGCTTAACAATGTAATTACCGCAGCCCCTGATACAAAAATAGAAGTGGTGTTTCATGGCAATGCCGTTTACGCCCTGCTGAAAGATACCGGCTACTTTAAAGAACAGATCATTGCCCTGCACAAAAAAGGGGTGTTATTTCGTGTTTGCAATAATTCGCTGAAAGGAAGAAATATTGATTTGTCAAGAGTGATTTCTGAAGCCGTTGTTGTTCCTGTTGCTGTCCTTGAACTGGCTTCAAAACAGGAAGAAGGCTGGAGTTATATTAAAGCAGGCGGATAATAAAAGATAAAAAAAAGTATTCACGGATCAGATCTATGAATACTTTTTTCTTACGTACAGGGGAGGTTCAAACCTGAGCTGCACTAACTATTTTTCTAAAGGGTACTGAATGAATGGTTTAAATAAACAGCATGTGTACGCCTTCTCCTTCACTCTTCTTATAAAAATCACCAACGGTAATGATATCATTCACTCCTTCGTACAAGTCTTCCTTCTTGTAGTGAAACATATCAAATGCCAGCTTACAAGCCCACATTTTTACGCCTGATGCTGACAGGATGTCGAGGAATTCAGGTATTTCAGGCATATCAATTTTTTCCATTTCCTTTTTCATCATTGAAGTAGCCAATGCTTCCATTCCGGGTAAGCCTCCAAGCATGGTAGGAATATGCATGGCGGGATTACCAACGGTTGCCACATGCAGATTATCCAGTTTCTTTTTATGTACCGCCTCAAGACCGAAAAACGTAAAGAAGATTTCTGATTCAATGCCTTCCATACGTGCCCCGTTTGCCAATACAAAAGCTGCATATACATTTTCAATGGTAGCCTTTGAAAGAATGATCATCATTTTTTTAATCGCTCCTTTATTCTCATTCATGACTGATAAATTTTAAAATGATTAAATACAACTGGCTGGTTTGGGAATACCGGCGATTTTAGTAGCCGTTTTTAAAGGGGCGTTAGGGAACAGCGCATAAAACTCTTTAATATCCACCAATCCGCTTTTACCAATGCGCCTGATGCTGAGAGCCACCTGGTTCTTCTGTTCGTTCTGTAAGTATTTCAATACTTCCCAGTGTCTTGGGGTTAAACTGATGCTTGCTTCTTTCGCTATTTCCTCGCCAACTTTTTCATCCCATTGACTGAAATCAGTTAAATACCCTTCTTCGTTTACGGTAATGGTTTTACCTGCTATTGTTTTTTCCATGATTTGTTATTTAAAATGATTGTATAGTTAATTGTAATGTTTTCCGCTTTCGCTCATTGTTGCTGATACAAAGGGAATATGTGTTCCTTTCAGTAATACATTCCAGTAAATCCAGCGGAAGGCGAGTTTACCCATGTGGTTCATCCTGCTTTCTTTCAGTAACCGCAAAGGACCTATTCCTGCAAACGGGAAAGTTCCTTCAACCGGTTCATGTGTATAATTGAAATCAATGAGCAGGGCTTTTCCGCCGCCTGTTTCAATAAAGCAGTTGGCATGCCCGTCGAACTCTTCTTTCAACGGTTCGCCTTTTACATAGCGAAGAATATTTTCTGTCAGAATCTCTGCTTCAAAGTGAGCAACCGATCCTGCTTTAGATGCAGGTATATTGCTGGCATCACCCAGAACAAATACATTGCCGTATTCTTTTGATTGCAAGGTTGCTTTATGTGTAGGCACATAGTTCAGGTCATCACCCATACCTGAACGTTC
>Ga0066476_100288_pt1 | contig 12574 bp, 9 predicted proteins | sample LakWasM112_LOW13_2_FD_59558 | JGI IMG/M metagenome (GOLD analysis project Ga0066476, IMG submission 59558) | Freshwater sediment methanotrophic microbial communities from Lake Washington under simulated oxygen tension - Sediment Metagenome 112_LOW13 | ecosystem: Environmental > Aquatic >... | reverse complement strand
CCGAATTGCATATCCCCAAATTGGGGTTCTGGATATAGAGTTGAAATTTAAACCTCATATGACTATTGCTTACAGAGATCTTGATCCCGAAATATTTATTAAAGCATGGGAAGAATACAAAGTAAAAAAGTACCAAGCAGTTTTTGAAGTTAAAGGATTTCATTTACTGCAGCATGATCGAAAGAGGTGGAATATTATTGAAACTTATTTTCTTGATATCTAAATACAGGAAAATAAATTACAGCTCAAATTCCCAAACTGTCCTGTACATACCTGCTTGTTCTATATAGGTTAAGAAAGAATTATAAAATGCATCAGCACCAATTGTGGCACTGTCGCCAATTACAAACAATTGTTCTTTTGCACGGGTAATGGCAACATTCATTCTTCTGTAATCATTTAAAAAACCAATGATCCCTTCATCATTGCTGCGTACTAATGATACGATAATGGTTTCTTTTTCCTGTCCCTGGAAGCTATCGATGGTGCTGATACGAAGTTGTTTGGGGAATAATTCTTTTGCAGCCGTTACCTGCCCTGCGTAAGGAGAAATGAATGCAGTAGTTAAGAGGTCAAGCGATTCTGTTTCGATCAATTTCTGAGCAATTTGTAATTCACCTTTGTTTTGCAAACTGCTTCCGTCGGGGCCGTGTACTTCATTTAAACCAGAACCTGCAGTATCAATAAATGTGAGATGTACTCCCTTGTTTTGCAAATGTGTTGCTGTTTGTAACAGACCGTTATAAAAATAATTACTGCTGAACCCGGCAATTACCTCCCGCATCCTGTACTGTATGTTCAGCAGAAAAACAGCATTTACTTTTTCAATAGCTGTTTCTAAGATTGACCGGTTAAAACCCAACCTTGCTGCTTCATTACTCAATACAGTAGGAGGGAGCTGCCAATGATCTCCTGCGAGTACAATTTTATCTGCCATTGGAAAAATACACCAGGCCAGGGGTTCAATACATTGTCCTGCTTCATCAAGTACAATTGTTTGAAAGCGGAGATCATTGAGACGTGAATCATACAGACCAATCGGTGTACCTGCAATCACATCTGCTTCTTCAAATAATTTTTCTTCATTGTATGCCTGCAGTTTTTTTATTTCTGTGCGGATGTTTTTTACTTCTTTAAATAACAGGTTCCGTTGTTCCCGTTCAGCTTTGCCATAACTCCGTTTGTATTTCAGCGCCATTTTACGGAATTCTTCTGCTCTTATTTTTAATTGCTTGATTTCTTTCTGTTGTTTGCTGTTCTGCAGTTTTCCTTCAGGAGTGTGTGAAAAAATAGTTTCATCAACTTTATTTGTATTGCCAACCCTTAACAATTTCACTCCCTTTTCAATCAGCCCTTTTGAAATGTTATCAACCGCTGTATTACTTGGTGCTGATACCAATACTTTTTCGCCGTTTTTAATCAGTTGAAGAATGGCTTCAATTAAAGTGGTTGTTTTTCCCGTACCGGGCGGGCCATGTACAATTGTGATCTGTTCATTTTGAGTAATGGCAGTAACTGCCTGCTGCTGGCTTTCATTCAGTTGTTGATTGATGAAATTGAGCTGTATATTTTTAATTGATACTGGTGAAGAAGTTTTTGATGTATCATCATGCAACTGCTCAAACAGTTTAAATAATGGTTGATTGTTTTCCAGTTCGTTCAGCACTTTTTTCATAATGCTGCTGGTTCTTGTATCAGGTGCCAGTTTAATTCCAACACCATTGTCTTCAATCCAATCGGGGAAATCGGGAGCAAACAAACGAAACTCTCCATTCTTGCCATCTAAACTCATTAATACGCCTTTCACCGGTTCTTCACCTGAAATAAAACATTCAATGGCTGCACCGTCTTTAAACATATTTGCTTCAGGTGGAAAGCTGAGTTTAAAACTGATCTCCGGGTAATCAGCATATCCAAAGTTTTTTCGTGTAACGATAATTGGGTGCAGGGCAAGCCCTTCTGCTTTCAGTTGCTTTAATGTGTGCTGCTGATCAAGGCTGTAACGATTGGCCTGCTCTTTTTCTTCCAGGCCGATACATTGTAATAATAAGTGTACTTGCGGATGCATGGCGTGAAAATAGGAAAAGGACCCCAATCGGGTAAGATTACTTTGCTTTTTTATGACGGGTTCTCTATCTTTCCATCATAAAGAAATACTATGAAAAATTTAGTAAGGTTTTCTGCTTTCTTCACTTTTTATGTTGCCTGCCTTGCAGTACGTTCCGTTGCACAGGAGGCTCCGCCTGATACTGTAAAAGTGGGAATTTATATCACCAGCATTCATGATATTGATTTTAAACAGAAGGAATATACCATTACATTCTGGCTGTGGTTGAAGTATAAGAACCGGAAATTTGATTTCATGAATAACCTGGAAGTGCCGCAGGCGAAAAGTGTAGATAAGTCATTTTCAACAATCGACAGCTCAGGTGAGCGTGTGTCAATGCAAATGAAATTACAATGTGTAATGAAAGATTCGTGGAAGATTGAAAATTTCCCTTTTGACAGGCAAACATTGCGACTTTCCATTGAAAACTCACAGTTTGATTCCAGTGCATTGATTTTTGTACCGGATACGGTTGGTCAGCATTTTGATAAACGGTTTACATTAAGAGGGTGGACGATTGACAGTTGTATTATATCAAGTAACATTAAAACATATGAAACGGGGTTTGGTGATGAAAGCCTGGAAAAACCCCAGGCTAAGTACAGTGCTTACCGTACAAGACTGGTGATTACAAGAGATGCCGGAGGCCTATTCTGGAAAATGTTCCTGGGTATGTATATTGCTTTTCTTATTGCCTTTATTTGTTTTTATATTCATGCAGACAGTATGGACTCCCGTTTTGGGTTAAGTGTTGGCTCTTTGTTTGCAGTAATTGGAAATAAATATATTATAGATTCTTCTTTACCCGAGTCTGCTTCATTTACACTGGTTGACATGCTGCATGGCATTACACTGTTTTTTATTATGGCCGTTATTGCAGCAAATGCTTATTCGCTGAAACTGATAAAAAAGAACAAAGTTGAAAAAGCAGTTAAATTTGACAACAGGATAGCCATACTGGTATTGATTGTATACATTCTTTTAAATGCTTTCTTTATCTGGCAGGCTGGCAGAGGTTGATGAACGTTATTGTGTGTTTTGCCGTATTTTTTGTTTAACGGTAGAATAAGTTTCAGGAAACATTAATATTTTAGGAGCTCAATTGTTTTTTAATGAAAGTAATCCTTGCGCTATTGGCAGTAATCAGCAACTTATTTGTTCTCAAAACCAATTCGTGTACAGAAAGTCGTAACCTGAAGAAAGATGATGCAAAAACACAGATTATCACAGGTGCCGATCAAACAGAGAAATATATTTCTTACCTGGCAGGTAAACGGGTTGCCGTATTGGCCAATCCAACAACGATTATCGGCAATAAACACTTGGTGGATAGCTTACTTGCAAGAGGCGTCAATATTGTAAAAGTATTCGGACCGGAACATGGTTTCCGTGGAAATGCAAGCGCCGGGGTAAACGTTAAAGACGAAAAAGATCCTGCAACAGGTGTGAAGGTAATTTCATTATACGGCCCTAAACGCAAGCCTTCCAAGGAAGATATGGCCGATGTTGATATAATGATCTTCGATATTCAGGATGTGGGCTGCAGGTTTTATACCTATATAAATGTATTGAGCCATATCATGGAGGCCTGTGCTGAAAATAATAAAGAACTCCTGATCCTTGACAGACCAAATCCAAACGGATATTTAGTTGACGGACCGGTATTGGATATGAAACTGAAATCGGGCATTGGTATATTTCCCATCCCTATTGCACATGGAATGACCATTGCTGAATTTGCACAAATGATCAATGGCGAAGGATGGTTACCCGCTAAAATGAAATGCAGGTTGAAAATTATTACTGTAGCCAATTATAATCATGAGCTGCCGTATACCTTACCTGTAAAGCCTTCTCCCAATTTAAATACCCAGCAGAGTATTATGCTGTATCCTTCAACCTGTTTGTTTGAAGGCACTGCATTGAATCATGGGCGTGGTACTTATTTCCCTTTCACTGTATTCGGCAGCCCGTTATTAAAAGATAAATTCAGCTTTTCGTATACACCTGTAAGTATTCCCGGCATGAGCGAAACACCCTTGCATATGAATACGGTATGTTATGGCCTTGATCTCAGGACTTACGATATCAACAAGCTTCGTAAAACAAAGCGGATCAATATTCAGTGGATGAAAGATCTGTATGCAGCATTTCCTGTAAAGGAAAAGTTTTTTGACAAAAGTCAGAGTAAAGAAATGGGTGATATTGATAAACTTTCAGGCAGCTCTGATTTCAGGAAGCAAATCATTGCCGGTAAATCAGTTAAAGAAATCCAGGATTCATGGGAGCCGGGTTTATCTCAATACAAAATCATGCGGAAAAAATATCTGCTTTACCCATAGCTTTCTTCCGGCTGATTTAAATACATGCTTTTAGTGCTTCAGATATATCCTCCGGATTTTAATTTCTGCAGGTAACAACCTTATGACAACGATCATGTTATTTATGATAAATGTCATAGGCGATTTTGATTTGACATTGTAGTTTTAAGAATGGAATAATCTTCAAAAATAAAGAAGGTGTTTGACCGGCATTTGTTTATTGACGGTCTGCTTGTACTGAATCTTTTTCTGAACACGAATATTCTTTAGCCGGTATTACTCCTTCTCCCCCCGTTTCTTCTACATGAACCTGAATAGGTTTAAACCATTATTCAGGTAACGTTATCGTTCAGTTTAAATTTTTGCAGTATGAAAAAAGTAATCTTAACACTGGCCTTGGGCTTATGTGCACAGATTGCACTTGCCCAGGATTCTGTCAGCAGGCAGGATCGGTTTAACCAATACGGAAAATTGGTTAACAGGGAAATTCTTTCGGCTGAAAACCGGAATGGAGTTTTAATTTTTGAATCAAAAGACCAGTCTTACAAGCTTTGGTTTGATATGCGGGTACAGATTGACGGACAGGTATTCACCGGAAAAACCTTCAACCCGATAGGTAACGGCGTAGCCATACGCAGGGCCAGGTTTGCAGCCAAAACAAATCTTTCTAAAAACTGGTATGGCGAACTTGATGTAAACTTTGTAGGAGGACTCCTTGAACTGAATGACGCTTATATCAGTTATGATTTCCTGAATGGATTAACAAGCCGTGTTGGTAATTATAAGGAACGGTTTTCCATGTCAGACAATTCTTCTTCTCGTTACCTGAATTTTATGGAAAGGGCAATGGTGGTTTCAACATTTGCTCCATCCCGCCACATTGGTTGGGAAGCTGCTTACAGCGGGAAGCGATTCCTGGCTACAGGTGGCATTTTCTTTCAGGAAGTAGAAGATGCCGAGAAAAAAGTATATACAGAAGATAATAATAAAGATTACGGGCGTGACCAGGGAATTTCTTTAACCGGCAAGCTGGTACTTCAGCCATTTGGAGATAAAGCTGATTATGGTTTACATCTTGCCTATGCACATTCTTACCGTCAGCCTAAAACAGATGTGGCTCCATCTGAATATGGTTTTGCCAGGTACAGTACAAGATCTTTAAGTTTTATCAACCGTAAAAAATACCTGGATACAGATGTAATACCTGACCTGGATTACCAGATGATGAGCAATATTGAAGTAGCCGGATTTTATAAGGGATTTGGTTTTCAAAGTGAGTTTATCAAAGACAGAACATTCCGTAAAAACGGTAAGCCCGCACTCAATTTCGGCGGATGCTATGTACAGGCAACTTATTTACTGTTTGGTGGAAAGCAGTTTTACAATAAAGCAGAGGGCGAATTCAGTCAGCCTTACAGAGGGAAAAAATGGGGAGACATTGAATTGGCTATCCGTTATGATTATATCGATCTGAATGATAAAACAATTTACGGAGGATCAGCAGAAGGTTTCACAGGAGGAGTAAATTTTTACGCAGATAAAAATGTGAAATTTCAACTGAACTACAGCTATGTTAATCATGACAGGTATGCTACAGGAAAGGGAAAACTCTACACCGGTTATGATGTTTCAGGTGTATTAACAAAAGACCCGACAAAGGTGGCCGATGCAAATGGTAAAGCCGGTGAAGATTTCGGAATGCTTGGTATTCGTTGTGAAATTAATTTCTAATACCATTTAAAAATAAAATCATGAAACCTAAATATTTTTTATTCATCTCTTTAATGATGGCAATACTGTTTGCTTCATGCGTAAAGGATGAGATGTACAATGGCCCGGCTTCTATCGAAAAGGTGTCCATTCTTCCTGTTGCTCCTCAATCATCAGATAATGTGGTTGTAACTGCAGAGGTTAAGGATTTAAAAGCTGTTGTGTCTGTAAGTATATTTTACCGTACGTCTTCGGCGGGGGCATTTACCTCCGTTGCAATGAGTTTGTCTGAGGAGTTTATATATAAAGGAACCATTCCTGCCTTTCCAATGGGTACAAAAGTTGAATACTATGTTGAAGCGAAGAATATCGGAGGATTTACAACTGACTACCCGGCAACGGCTCCTGTACAACTGGCAAACTATAATGTCGGAGCTTCCAATTTAATCAAGCTTTTTGTCAATGAAGTTTTTTCAGATGGCACAAAAGATGCAACAGATCCTGACTGGGTTGAAATTTATAATGATTCTGACATTCCCGTTGATATAAGCGGATATGCCTTTTATGATGAAGGTATAAAAAGCTCCGGCGGAACAAAACCGAAACGGATATTAAATGCCGGAACAATTATTCCATCCAAGGGATTTCTTGTTCAGAAAACTGAATATACAGCAGGGGAATACAGCGTTGAATTCGGATTAAGTACTACAGGAGATGCTGCCTATCTTGAAAATACTTCCGGTGTGCTGGTAGCATCATTGGATTTTCTTACAATCAATCTTGTTGGGAAAAAATCATACGGACGTCAACCTGACGGGTCAGCCAACTTAGTAACGTTTACAACTCCAACAAGAGGAGCATCAAACCATTAACAGGCAAAAAACATGATAGTTTTTTTCTGTAAATAAAGATAGCCCCCGGTCAGTAAGTTAAGGGGGCTTCTTTTAAGCTGAATCAGATTATCAGATTAAATAAAACATATATGAGCAAGGAAGAAATGAAAATCGGCGAACAATCAAAACCACGCTTTGAGTTCCGTTCGTTCGGACAGAACTTTGACAACGCTGCTAAACGGATGGCCCGTTTCTCAATACCGGTGCCGGAAAAACTATGGGAACGCAGAAGCGATGAAGTTTATATTTTATCCCGCACCAACGATATTAATAATACAAAAATCCGTGACGGGAAGATGGACATCAAAACGTATGTACAAACCATTGATGGATTTGAGCAATGGAATCCACTGATGAAAGGAGAGTTTCCGATTGCCGCTTCAGTGTTAAGGAATGAAGTATTTCCTGCATTCCAGGTGAAAACTCCTGAACTGCATAAAGAGGAGTACACTTATGATGAATTTATTTACCTGGTTGATCAGCATCCTGATCTGCAGGCAGTGAGTGTACACAAACAACGCTTTGGGTATATGGTGAACAATACGATTTGTGAAACGGGAAATGTATTCATTAACGGGGCAAAGGTTGTTACCATTAATTCTGAATCAACGGAGGTGGAAGATATTAAGAAAACGATTAAGGATATCGGGCTTGAAGGAGTGGAAAATATCAACTACCTGCAGGCCATTAAACGTGTAATCGGAATGATTCATCAACCATTGGCAAACTAAAACAAATCATATTATGGCTCAGGAAATTGAACGGAAATTTTTAGTGTTATCACCTGCATACAAAGCGGCAGCTGTAAAGCAAACACGTATTACACAGGGATACCTGTCATCTGTTCCGGAAAGAACAGTAAGGGTAAGAATAAAAGGCAGCGCCGGATTTATTACCGTTAAAGGAATCGGCAATGATTCAGGGGCATCACGTTACGAATGGGAAAAAGAAATCCCTGTACCTGAAGCGGAAGAGCTGTTGAAGATTTGTGAGCCGGGTGTAATCGATAAAACCCGTTACGAAGTGAAGGCAGGTAATCACACATTTGAAATAGATGAGTTTTACGGTGAAAACCTGGGGCTTACCGTAGCTGAAGTGGAACTTTCGAATGAAGAGGATCATTTTGTAAAACCTGAATGGCTTGGTAAGGAAGTAACCGGGGAAGTAAATTATTATAATTCTATGCTGATGAAGCATCCGTATACAAAATGGTAGAGCAGGAATTATGCTGAAGTAAGGTATTTGCTATCATCCGAAAACAAAACAAAATGGATAAAGATGATTTGAAGAATGAAGCATTGGCTTTTGATCCATTGGACATGAATAATTACCGTGTAGAGAAATTAATACAGGTAAAAAAAACAGGATTTGAAAGATGGATGGAGATAGGAGGAGGCCCTTTGGCAATTCTTGCGTTTGTGCTGATTTATTTTTTTGCTGATATTTCTTTTCTCAACCAGATCAATCCTGACATTCTGAAAACAGAAGGAGCGAAGCGTTTAAAAGAAGTTGGTGCAGAGAATTTTTCGCATATCAACTACGCCATGCTTGCCATCTTTGTTGCTTCCATCATTTTATGGATAACAGAAGCCATTCCCAATTATCTTACTTCACTCATTGTTGTACTGGCAATGGTATTAACAGGAGTAACCACTGAAAATACGGCCTATGCTCAACTGGGGCACCCGGTGATGTGGCTCAACATTCTTTCCTTTATCCTGGCAAGCATGCTGGTAACAACCAAAGTGGCAAAACGGTTTGCTTTGTGGTTTGTGATCAGGTTTGGTAAAAATGCCACCTGGATTTTTTTCAGTTTTATTGTGATTAATATTGTACTTTCAGTTTTTATATCAGCAACTACTGCCAAAGCAACCATCCTGTTGCCCATCTTTATGGTTATTGCAGCTATTTACGGTGCAAGGACTGACAGCAGGAATAATTTCGGACGGAATATTGTTCTTCAAAATCTTTTTCAGATAACCATTGGTGCCAGTGGTTTTATTACAGGTTCAGGCGCCAACCTGCTGGCCGGTTCAATTATAGCCGGGGCTATGGGGCAAAAAATGTTTGGTTTCCAGGATTGGTTTATTGCAGCGTTTCCTCTCTGCATTATTCTCATCATCATCGGATGGATTGTTGGTACAAAAATTATTTTCCCGATGAAACGGGAAGAACAAAGGCCACAGATTGAAGGAGGAATGGAAAGACTGAAAAAAGAATACGGTCTGCTGGGGAAAATGACGCTTAACGAGTATAAATCAATTGCCATTTTTGTGATCGTACTTATTTTATGGGCCACCGATAAGCAGCATGGAATTTCACAAACAGCTGTAGCATTTATGGGAGCCGTTGTTGCACTTCTTCCCGGTATCGGAGTTGTAAAGTGGAACAATGTGGATATACCCTGGCACCTGATGATTTTCTCTGCAGGTGCTTATACATTAGGTGCAGGGCTTGAAGCAACGGATTTACCCGCCAGTTTAGTCGATGCCTTGTTTACCTATTTTAATATTACCAAGGCAACACCCTTCTGGGTACTTTACCTGGGTCTCACTTTTGTAATGCTGTTCACGGGTATTCTGTTTCAATCCAAAACAATGCGTGCATTGATTTTTGTTCCAATGGCGATCGGCATTGCAGAAAAATTCGGATACCCTGTAATGAGTTTAGCATTTCCCGTTGCGTTATTAATTGAACATGTATATGTGCTTCCATTTAACAGCAAACCGGCGGCATTACTTTATACTACCAATCAATACAGCATGAGCGATTCATTTAAATATGGATTTACCATGATGGTTATCAGCTGGATCATGATCATTGTTTGGGGCGAAACCATGCTTCGGTTTCTTGGTTATACAGCAAAAGGTGTTTTTTTCTGAGCGGGCAGTATTAATTTAAAGACAGAACAGATGATTGAAGAGCATGTAAAAATACACGATACGTTTTCGGTTGAGATGAAGACAGGATTTATTGCGAAGAAGAAACAGAAGAAAAATGACTTTGCAATGAACATCTGGATGTTTATTCCCAACAGTCTTGATATAAACAGGTTTACTTACAGTAAGCCTGCCTTTTACCGTGACATGAGAGCTAATATCAGATTGATTACTCCTGTTTATATTCTCAGGGATATTGCCGAAGGGGATAGGTCAGCATTTCGCTTTTTAAAAGAGGCATTTAACAATCTCGCATCTCAGCCTACCCGAACACATAAACAGGATTATGAGTACCAGATTAAAATGTTTCTCTCAATCCTCAAAAGCTCACTTCGTGAAGAGGTGGAACATACGGTTCATTCATCCGCTGCTGATATTGAATACCTGGTAAAAAATTATGCTGATGCCATCCGGTTGATTACTGAGGAATACAGGAACTTATACCTGGTCATTAATGTTCCGACTGTTAGTAATGAATTAATGGAATATTTCAGGTTTGGTGATGAATTCATGAGCCATATCATCGAATATCATACGTTCAGGTTAATACAGGGGTTGAAGAACATGAACAAGGAATCTTTTGAAAAGAGTAAGGAAACGCTTCTTGGAATTGCTCATTATGAAATACAGTACAAAAAAGATAAAGGATACCCGGTTATTGAAAGAGAGAATAAAAATCAAAACAATATTCTTGTATACCGGCTGAGTATGTTAAAAAAATATGCAGAAAGTCATTTGTTCCTCAATATATATAAACGCAGAGATGGCGTTTTTGCCGAACAGGTTTTGTTTAGCCTGGCAGCAGGAATATCCATGATTTTTGCAACAGTTATTGCGTTTTCAGTTCAGCAGAAATATGGTAACTATACAATGCCGCTGTTTGTTGCACTGGTGGTAAGCTATATGCTCAAAGACAGATTGAAAGATTTTGTAAGGCATTACTTTGCACACAAAATGGGCTCCCGTTATTTCGATAATAAAATAACGATGAGTATTAATCAGCAGAATATAGGTTGGTCAAAAGAAAGCATTGATTTTATTTCAGAACGAAAAGTGCCTGCAGAAATCGTAAAAGTAAGAGACCGCTCATCAATATTGGAGGCAAATAACCGGGCTGGCAGTGAGCAGGTGCTGTTATACCGCACCCGAATGTTTATTGATCGTGAAAAACTGGATGCCATTAGTCAGTATTCTATTGCGGGGGTTAATTCAATCATACGTTTTAATGTGTCGAATTTTATACGTAACATGGACAATGCAGACTTTCCCTTATTTTGTCCGGATGATGAAGAAGGTTACCAAATAATTCAGGGAGAGAAATTATATTACCTCAACCTTGTTCTTCATAAGCAAAACGATGATCAAAAGAATCTGCAGAGATACCGCATTGCTTTAAACCGCAGGGGCATACATATGATTGAGAAGTTGTAACCTGTTCTGAAATCCGATAATAATTTTATCTTCCGATCCAAATCAGGATCATTTATGCAGCAAAAACAGTATGGCGTTTTTTCATTGCCCGTTATTGTTGGGGCACTTGGCTTCTTCGTTGATATCTATGATCTGCTCCTTTTTAATATTACCAGGCGTTCAAGTCTTACCAGCCTCGGGGTTCCGGAAACAGAACTTAAAACTATAGGAGAGAATCTTATCAGCTGGCAGATGATTGGCTTAACAATCGGCGGAATAATATGGGGCATACTTGGCGATAAAAAAGGCAGAAAAAGCGTGTTGTTCAGCTCTATTCTATTGTATTCGCTGGCAACGATTGCTAACGGATTTATTACAGATATTGAACAATACAAATGGATCCGTTTTATTGCAGCTTTAGGTTTGGCAGGAGAATTGGGAGCAAGTATTACTTTAACAAGTGAACTGCTTCCAAAAGAAAAAAGAGGGATTGCTGCGGCCATTATCGCCACCAGTGGTGTGTTTGGTACCATTGCCGCTTATTTTATTCATTACCTGAGTGATGAAAACTGGCGTTTATGTTATTTTATCGGTGGAGGAATGGGTATTGCATTGCTGTTTTTACGAGTAGGATTTATGGAAAGCGGTATGTTCAATGCAGTTAAAAAAGCAAAAGAACCCATGGGTAATTTCTTCATGCTGCTGAATAGTAAAGAACGTTTTTTGCGTTACCTGCGTGCCATACTCATCGGTTTGCCGGTATGGTATATCATCGGCATCATTATCAGTTTTTCAGATGAGTTTGCAAAGCAGTTTGGTATTACAGGCTTTGATCAACCAAAAGCATTAATGCTGCAATATGTTGCATTGGTATTTGGCGATATGGGGGCAGGCCTGTTGAGCAATTATTTAAAAAGCAGGAAAAAGACACTGTATATTTTTTATGGAATTACTGCATTTTTTATCTGTTTATTTTTTGCAACAAGAGGCGGAGGCTCTGCATTCAACATGTATCTGATTTGTATGGGTCTTGGTTTTGGTTCTGGTATTTCTGTTTTATACATTACCATGAGTGCTGAACAATTTGGTACCAACCTCCGTTCAACGGTTGCAGTATCTGTTCCCAACCTGGTGCGTGGTTTCTTACCCCTCATGTTGCTGTTGTTTCAGTTTCTTCGCAGTAAATATGTGTTT
>Ga0066476_100286_pt1 | contig 12638 bp, 3 predicted proteins | sample LakWasM112_LOW13_2_FD_59558 | JGI IMG/M metagenome (GOLD analysis project Ga0066476, IMG submission 59558) | Freshwater sediment methanotrophic microbial communities from Lake Washington under simulated oxygen tension - Sediment Metagenome 112_LOW13 | ecosystem: Environmental > Aquatic >... | reverse complement strand
AACCGCCGAGCTCAAGAGCGTGAACCTGGCCTTGCTGCGCCAGGACGTGGATCGCTTCGCCCGCAGCGCACAGCAACTGGAAGAAAGCCACGAACGCCGTCGGCAAGACATCATGCGGCTGGAAGTGGATCTCGAAACCAAGGGTGCGCTGGGCCTGGAAGAACAGGGCGCCGAGCGCCAGCGCGATCTGGAAGCCGCTACCCGCCGCGCCGACGAACTGGCCCGCCGCGCCGCCGCGCTGGACCACCTGCTGGGCCTGTTGCGAGAGAAGCGCTCAGCGCTGGCCCGCCGCCTGCGCGCGCCGCTGCAAAAGCACCTGGACCATTACCTGGGCATCCTGTTCCCGGGCGCGCGCATCGAGGTGGCCGACGACCTCTCGCCCGGCGCCATCACCCGCATCGGCCCGCGCGGGCAGGAGAGCGGCGAGTTCGAGGAACTGAGCGTGGGCACGCGCGAGCAGATGGGCATCGTGGCGCGGCTCGCGTATGCCGACCTGCTGCAGGAAGCCGGCCGGCCCACCCTGCTGATCCTGGACGACGCGCTGGTGAACACCGACGACGACCGGCTGGGGCAGATGAAGCGGGTGCTGTACGACGCGGCGCAGCGGCACCAAGTGCTGATCTTCACTTGCCATCCGGCGGCTTGGAGGGATTTGGGGGTGGTGGCTCGACCAATCTGAAGAGGAGAAGACGACCACACCGTGAAAACTCATGAACATGTCGGCGCAGTGTGTTGTTGACGCTTCCTGTGGTGACTCCACTCTGTTGCCTCTACTCAGGTATTTTTTTCACCTCACCAGCCTGGAACCACTTACTTTTCGCCGCATATTCCAGCGCTTGCCCAGCATCCCTGGCCCAAAGCACCAGCGCCAGACTTTCCTTCGATCGGCTGCAGGTTACATAGAGAAGGCGGAGCGTGCGGTCAATCGAGGTTTCCTTGTTTGCTTCGACATTCTTGATATCCGAGTCGCCCAGAGGTGCACCGAAAAGTCTGTCGTAGGCGAACAGAAACCCGCCAGCATCTTCGTCATCCATGACGACCATGACATGATCAAACTCCGATCCCTTGACGACTTGATGTGTCGCAAGATGCGAATTACCTGTCAGATAGATCTTGAACTTTCGAAGCTGCTCCCAAGGGCTGGCTAGTAGCGCATGCCAACCCCGAGCCATTCGGTTCTCAATGCTCTCTTTTTGTCGCGGCTTTGGGGCCTCTGGAGGTGGATCTGGGTTGTTGAAGGCAGCCAGCAACCGCCCGTCAATCTCAAACAAGCGACCCCGCACAATGGCCTCCAAGACCTCGCGCACCATCGCACCTGGCGTGGAACAAGCTACCGCGAAGTCCTCGACAGCACGCTGGTATGCCTTTAGTTGCACTGCGCGGGCTTCCGCCTCTACTGGGAGGTTCAATAGTCGCCCGTAGCGATGAAGCACTTCTGTCACGGCATAGTCTGAGGTGATTCGACCACTTTCAACGCAGCCGGCAAGGTCCATCATTTCCTTTAACAGGACTTGCACAGCCCCAGGACCGAAGCTGTCACCGCTCGAATCTGGGCGCACCGCCTCTGAGTCGATGAGCGAGATTCCCTCATATGCATCAAGAAAACCACCACGGCGGGCAACCAGCTTGTGCTCAAGCGCGAGTACCTTGTACCCGTTGTTTGCTGGTCTCCAGGCTGCATTACCCGTAGCAGACTCCATTTCTGCTGCGCAGAGGGCTTCGCGTCGGATTTTTTCATCTGCTCCGGTACTGGTGTCGCCGATGAAAACCCGCACAAGACCAGAGAACTTCTCCTCGCGAGGGTGTTGTCGCACAGCCTTTTTGGGCTGAGTTCGCCCTTCCAAGTCGGAGTCCCAAATCTCGTTTATCAGGTCAACAATGCGACGCTGACTTCGATGGTTCATCTCGAGCTTCGGGGTAGCCCATTCCAGCGGAACAATGCTTGGAAGGTCTGCATGCCCATCCATGTAAATGCGCTGGCGATGATCGCCGAGCAACCCGAGCATTAAGCGAGAAGGATCCTCGGCCGCGACTTCTAGCAGAGCGTCCAGAACGCCCTTCATCGTGTCTTGCGACTCGTCAATCAGGATGACAGGGTGCTGATCGCGAAGAATGCGGCGAAGCGTAGGCTTCTGCTTGAGCAGCCAAGCAGCCACACTCAGTATCTGCGCGTGGCTGAGAGCTCCGTCACCATGTCGATTCCGATCCGGACTGTAGGTGAACTCATCGGTTGAAGACAAGGCGATGGCCTTGCCTTCAAGGTCCGCAATCGTCTCCTTGTCTTTCTCGGTCGGACCGTTCTTTCGATTCCCCGCGTCTTGGCGAGCCTTCTCAGTGGCCTGGGCGTTCAAAGCAAGGAGCGCGTCCCGAATGTCGGTGTCGAACCCTCTTATTAGGTCCCAACAGAATGAGTGAATGGTGCCAACTTGTGTGAGGTCATTGATGCCAAGCCGACCAGTGATCACCAGCGCGGCGTTCTTCGTGTAGGTGACGACGCGAATTGTCTGGGAGCGAGCCCGCAGCTGTCTGGCAAACGCCAGGGCTGGAGCATCTTTTCCAGCGGCTAGAACGTGACCTTCGCTTGGCGAACCGACACCTGTGACCTTCCGGAGCGCTGCCACCAAAGTCCTGGTCTTACCGGATCCAGCTCCGGCGAATAAAAAGAAACTTCTAGGGGGTGTGCTTGTGACATAGCCAGAAATTTCATCGACGACGCCTGCATCACGGTCATTCGGATTGGCGATAACACCAGCCATCAGAGCAGCTCCTTCTTCAGTGGAGTCAGTTCTTTGTCGAGCCATTGCAGGGCGTCAGCGATGTAGGCGGGGCATCGGATTTTGGCGCCTAAACTGATGCACTCGAACATGGTCGCTGCGAACTCGGCTTTACCGAAACTGGCCCGCAGGAGGGCATGGAGCTCAATGCAAAGGGCCTGAGGGTCCTGATAGGTGCGGACGGCATTGACTACGACAGCCAGCGGGCCTTTCAATTTCTCCGACTTCTCAACGCCAGCGGAGGGATTCTCGCCCGTCTTACCCCCAAGGGCTTTGAACCACTTGCGGTTGGTCAGCACGAAAGAGTCTTCAAACGAGCTCGGCCAAGGCCCTCCTTTTGGAATCGGGACTTGCCATGCGAATCGAACGCGTCCACCATTTCCGTTACTCCATGTATGGTCCTTGCCCTCCGGCTCAGCCATCAGGTGAAGCTGCTTCTGCTTGGGATGCCAAGAGTTGAGGGTGTCGTTGCCGCACTCAAGCTTTGTAGGATCATCGATTGCTGCAGCCTTGCGGACCGTCTTGTCGTTCTCGTTCTTCGTTAACAGTACTGGATCAATGTCGGTGATGACGACCGTGGGAATGCAGAGCTTCTCGACGAGCGGGCGCAGCCGGTGCGCGTGACGCCCGCCAAGGTCGAGGAACGAGATGTAGCGTTTGTCGAGCTCGGGGAATTCGCGTTCGATGAACAATGGAACCAACATCCGCTCTGCCGCTCCCTCCACGAAGATTGCCGCGTCGGCGAAAAGCAGATCCGTGTGCTGCACACGGAAGTACCGCTCTGCAAACGTCCGAGTCTCAATGTCCGTCCCGAAAGCAGTAGCAAGATTGATGACGTCTGATCTTGGCATCGCACCTGCTGTGGGTGATGACATTCGCCGAACATAGCGTAGCCTGTCGAAGCTCTCTGCATGGGCAAGATGACTGGCATGGGTGCTAATGATGAGCTGGCTGCTGAGGTGAGCGTGCTCTACAGCGGTTGGGCGAATTAGCTCCGTCGCGCGCTGCGGGAAGATGCGCTGCACTTGGACGTGAAGGTGGGCCTCGGGCTCCTCCACCATCACGAGGTGCACGGCTGCAGGACTTCCCTCGGTGGGCGACAGCCTGGAATCTCGAAACGAAACCAACTGGTAACTCAAAGATTGGAGGTTTTGATAGCCCAGTCCAATCGAATACTCTGGAAGGAACACGTCGCCGTGAGCTTCATCAAGCCGGTACTGCACGGCTGTATTGTGGTCAAGAAGGTCGCCTGTTTGGATGCGCGTGCGAAAGTGAATTTCCTGGGGATCATGAAGTGACGGGTATCCGAGCTTCTTCACTTGCTCAATTGAAGGGGTCAGGGCTGCCTTGATGCGTGAATCCAGATCTCGTTGAGCACAGGCGATGGCCTCCATCAGTTCCGGCTGATTGCCTTGATTTGATGTCGCGATGTTCAGGTGCTGACGGGCGTACTTCAGCAACTGGTTGGAGAACAAGCCGACCCGGTGTGTGCCCGAACTGGACCGCGTGTCAGCTTCTTCGGCACCGAGCCCTCGTTGTGCTGCGATGAAATCCACGCGGAGGAGTTTTGTTAGCTTGGTCTTTTCGATGGCGGATGACTTTTGTGGCAAGGGCTGAGGCGCAACTACGGCGGTATTTGCAAGTGGCCCGAGCTCCGGATTCAGCTTGTAGACGAGGACTCCTCCCAGGTCGGCCGGATGCCGAAGCCAATAGTCGATGAGATCAATGGGCCAAGCATGAGCGCCTTTGTCGAGAGCCTTAACTGGATGTCGAGCCTCACGGTAACGCCAAGCGAGTTTTTGAAGAGCTTCGACCGATGACGCAGGTTCAAGGCGGAGGCGAATCCCCACAGCACCACCGTCCCAACTGAGAGAGGTAATGAAGGGGGAAACCATGCTGTATGAGCCCGGCTGAGCGTCGAACCACAGATCCAGTGTTGGCATGCAGCCAAGCAGTTTCCCCAACTGCGCTTCCCAGTTCTCAACATCGGATCCAGTCGATGCAGGGTCCTCTGTCAATGACTCCCACTCGGCACCAAGCTCTCGCAAGGCAGGCCATTGGTCAAGGCTGATGTCGAACGCACCGAAAACCTGACCCGCAGCCAGAAAGTTCCGAATCGCAATGAGCAGAGACGTCTTTCCGCTGTTGTTGGCACCGACCAAGATGGTCGTCTTTTTGTCTATATGGACTCGGGTTTGCGCTAGGCGGCGAAATCGGCTGAGTTCGATACAAGTGAGGCTGACGTTGGGTTCCGCAGTTGATGCTGATGGGGGAGTGACCATTGGTGGTTCCTCAACATGGGCTGGTGGCGCGGAATAAGTTGGCAGAAGAAAGTCAGTCATATGGTTGGGATGTGGTCCGAGGCGGGTCCTAGAAGAGACAAAATTGGAGCGTCCTCACTTGCCCGCATTTTTTGCCATCAAACAACTCGAAGTCTTGGATTGACTGGGCGCTTCTCCGTAGAGATGAAAGGTCCAGGGCCTCCCAGCGTTTCAATCTATGTCGCCGAAGCGGCCAGAGCTTGCTCCAACCGACCCCTGCTCGCCGCCCTGAGTTTCAGCAGCCCAATCTCGCGCGCCATGGCAACAAGCGCTTCTTCTCCAGACCGCCCTCGGCCGAGCACCCACCTCGCCAGCGACACCAACTCCGATTCGCAGATTTCTTCGACGCCGCGCGCGCTGTCCTCATCTGATGGCCAGCGGAAAGCGAACTCGGCCAGAGTGTCGACTCCTCGCGGCCAATAGAACGTGCCGCCGGCTTCCTCTGTCGCATCAAACAAGCGCCGCGCGATCTGCTCCACCCGATCCTGAATCCGGCTTCCTGTGCGCTGGAATCCATGTGCCCGTGCAATGCGCCGTGCCAGCACAGCATCCAGCACCGGCCCTTCGTGCTGCACCACCCACTCCACCATGGGCTGCAACACTGTGTCGTAGCTGGTCTCATAGAACAGGTCGGCAGAGATGGCGCCGAGAGGCACCGCGTCGGTGGGCTGTGATGTTTGAAACCGGCGATCCGTTTGGGTGTTGGCGCCCCCAAGAACAGGCGTTGGCGGCGTGGATGCCGACCGGGCGTAGACCGCTTCGGCTGGCTCGTCCGCTTCTTCATGGGCATCGCCGGTCAAAGGTGGCAGTCCTGCTGCCGCACGCGTGATGGCCGCATCGGCCTCGTTGATCGCCTGCAGACTGGGCGTTGCTTCGTCGTCACTCGGCTCGGCCAAAGCTTTTTCGTGCGGTGCCTCGGCTTCGGCGGCTTGGCGTTCCCGGTCTTTTTCGAGCAACTCGGTCAGCGCGGCATGCACGCGTTCCAGCGTACCTCCCGGGTTCACCCACCAGTCGGTGGACCAGATGCGCACGATCTCCCAGCCCAGGCCGCGCAGCACCTGCTCGCGCAGCTTGTCCCGGTCACGCGCGGTGGCGGAGCGGTGGTAGGTGGCACCGTCGCATTCCACCCCCGCGAGATACCTGCCCGCGAAGTCGGGGTGCACCACGCCCAGGTCCAGGCGGAACGACGATGCGCCGATCTGGGTGTGCACCTGCCAGCCTTTGCGTTCCAGTGCCGTGGCCACGCCAGCTTCGAAAGGACTTTCAAAGTCGCCTTGGCTGCCGTGGTGTGCTTCGGCCAGTGCGCGCGGCCCGAATTCTGCAAACTCCAGAAAGTGCTTCAGGTCGCGCACGCCGGCCGCCTTGGTGCGAGACAGGTCCATCTGCTCGCCGCGCAGGCTGGAGAACACACGCAGTTCGTGCCGGGCGCGCGTCACGGCCACGTTCAGGCGCCGCTCGCCGCCATCTCGGTTCAGCGGGCCGAAGTTCATCGACACGGCTCCGGCCATGTCCGGTCCGTAGGTGATGGAGAAATACATGATGTCGCGCTCGTCACCCTGCACGCTCTCCAGGTTTTTCACGAACACCGGTTCGAGCTCCATTTCAGAGAAATAGGGTTCCAGGCCGGGATCTTTGCGGCACTCCTCGTCGAGCAAGTCTTCAATCAGGCCCTGCTGCTCGGAGTTGAAGGTCACCACGCCGATGGTTAGGCGCGACTCCCGGAAGCCAGGGCGCTTGAGTCGACCTACCAGATCGGCCACCAAGGCCTTGGCTTCTGGCTGGTTGATACGGGCACCGCCTTTTTCGTAGCGACCATTCACCAGGTGGAAGCTGACGGCGCGGTCGTCAGTGACGGGCGACGGGAATGTGACCAGGCCACCCCCGTAGTAACGGTGGTTGCTGAAGGCGATCAGGCTCTCGTGGCGCGAGCGGTAGTGCCACGACAGGTTGCGCGTGGGCAGGCTGGCGCCCAGGCACTCGTCAAGAATGCTCTCCAGGTCGCCTTCGACGTCATCATCGTCACCGTCAGCGCTCTCGCTGCGGCCGAAGAAATTTGTCGGCGGCAATTGCTTGGGGTCGCCCACCATCACCACCTGCTTGCCACGGGCCATGGCGCCGATGGCGTCCCACACCGGGATTTGCGACGCCTCGTCAAACACGACCAGGTCGAAGTTGCTTGCTTCGGCCGAAAGGTACTGCGCGATCGACAGCGGGCTCATCAGTAAACACGGGGTCAGTCGAAGCACCACCGATGGAATTTCTTGCAGCAGTTGGCGCAGTGGCTTGTGCTGCTTTTTCTTGGTGATCTCGTGGCGCAGGACGCCCCACTCGCTATTGCGCTGGATGTTGTCGGTCGCCGGCAGGTTGGCACAGAGCTTGGCGCGAATCCACTCGCGGGACACCTTGGTGAACTCGTCATCCAGGGCTCGGAACTCCTGAATGCGAAGCTCGTGCTCGGCGGACACAAAACGCTTGAGCACCTGGTCCTCGTCCACCGCTTCGGCCAGCCACCAGCGGGCGTAGTTCACCTCGAACGCAGCAGGTACTTGCGTTGGGGTCACGTCACCCGACTCGATAGCGCCCACCAGCGCCGGGAGTCCTGCATTGCGTGCATCGACCTGAGCATGGCGCCAGGCGCACCATGCGTGCAGACCATGGTGATGTCCCTCTAGTTGCACCGCCGCCTCAGCCAGCTCTTCGGGCTCAAGGTCTGCGAAGGCGCGGCGGACAGTGTCTGGTTGCGCGGCGTTGTTGGAAAACTGGTCTGTCGCACTGTTGAGGTCTGTCAGCTTCGCAATGACCCCGTGGCAAGCTTGCCCAACCACGCCCGAATCACCCAGCTCAGAGCGACGAGTGGCCAGCACCTGATGCAAGCTGCGGCGCGCTGCGGCAGCGGCAGAAGGATCCAGTCCAAGGCCAGACAAGCCAGCCTTCAGCGAGGCATGGAACTTCAGTGCTCGCTCGATACCGTCGCTGTCGGTATCCAATGCATTCCAGACCCCAGGGCACTCGGCCGCGAGACCTGTCATAGAAAGCAGCCGTGCTTCCACCGCGCCGCGTCTCTGCAACCACTCACGCTGTTGCTGTAGGGCGGGGCCACATCGCCCTTCGGCCACTTCCTGATGCGGTGCTTGCGACATGCCCCGCTGTTGCAAGACCAATCGCTCGCGTTCAAATACGAGCGCTGAACGAAGAACTGCGGAATCGGTGTTGTGCCCTTGCCAAAGCCCGTGGCTGCTTTCCGAGAGCGATGCACACTCGATCAGGCGATGGTCCAGGTCTAACAAGGTCTTCAGGCGGTGAACCTCGCGTGTCCAGCGCTCCCCGCAGTACCCATCTGATGCTGCGTCCAAGCCCTCCAGCGCAAATGGCTTGCGCATGCGTGCGGCATGCAGTGCCGTATTGGCTTTCAAGGCGCTACGTGCGTGATCAACCCGGGTCTTGACGCCAGCCCACAAGCCTTCAACAGCAGCACCCGGGTTCAGTTGCTGGACCTCTTCACGCAGGCTCTTGATGCGCACGAGCGCAGAAAGATCATCGGCCACACGTGGTTCACCGGTGCCTTCGATGACACCTTCAAGCACGCTGCGCACCTTTCGCTTGCCCAGCCAAGACATGGGCCAGAGCGCCTTTTCGGCCTTGCCCCAATCGCGCTGCAGCTGCGACACGTTGAGCTGTCCCACACCTGATCCGTACTTCACGGAAAGACCAGAGCGCAGCTGGCTCATTTCCTCGATCAACTGCACGCCGCGTTCGACTTCATCGCTGACGACAGGTGGCCAAGGGGTTCCGAGTTCCGTGTGCAGATTTTTGTGCTTGTCGAGCAAGTCGAGCGCCTGAGACATACGCGTCTGCAGCTCTGTCGGCCACGGAGCGGACATCTTCGACGTGATCTCCCGGTGTTGGCCGAGCAGATCATTTCCGACTTTCAAGGCTGCGCAGATGGTCTCACTGTCCGGCAGTACACAGAAGCTCCAGTCTTGGATCGATGCCTGAGGCAAGGTCTTGGCGAGTACACCGAGCGCCGACCGAGTTTGACGGTGCAACGCCGGCCATACCATGCCGAGCATTTGCCCCAGTGCTTGCGCTGCGGCGTGGAAGTCACGGCTAGTGGTTTGCAGCGCCTGTGCGGATCTGACCAATTCCTGTTGCCACTTGGCGGACCATTCTGTGACGTGCACAGGCACCAGTGGGCCGGTCAACAATTGATCAGGGTTCACAGCCGCCGCATTGGCCTGCAACCTGCCAGCGAGATTACGCAGTTCGGTCAGAGCAGCTTCGTCGTGCGCGCGTGGAGAGGCCCAGCTGAATCGCAGGTCCGGCAGCGCATTGCCGCCGACGACACACCCGATGGCTTTGAAGATCGTCCACCCGTTGATATGGCGGTGGTGTAGGCGCTCAACATAGGTAGACAGTTGCTCGCGCACTTGACCCAGTTGCCGGGCCTTGGCCTCCCAGGTGGCTGCGTCCACTTCACCTTTGGACTCCCAGGATTTCTGGAGCTGGGTCAACACGTCGAGCTTGCGACTCTTATTTGAATGCAATTCGAGGCAGAACTCCCCCAGTCCCACTTCGCGCAGGCGGCGGAAGACGACATCCAGCGCAGCGATCTTTTCGGCCACGAAAAGTACGCGCTTGTTTTCAGCTAGGCACTGCGCGATCAGGTTTGCAATGGTCTGGCTCTTTCCGGTGCCAGGCGGACCAATCAACACGAAGTCCTTGCCTCTGGCTGCAGCCATAACGGCAGACAGCTGTGACGAGTCTGCTGGGAGTGGGGTGAACACCTGCTGTGGTGGGTAGTCGGCGTCCAACCTGCGGGTCTCGGGGAAGGGCGTTGTAGAGGGGTAGGGTTCGCGCGGCGAGTCGATCAGGTGTGCCACCACCGGCGACTTGCGTAAATCGTCGGTACGATCAGACAAGTCCTTCCACATCAGGTACTTGGCAAAGGAGAACATCGACAACACGACGTCTTCGCTGACTTCCCAGCCCCGGATATCTTTGATGGCGTTGCGAACGCGCTTCCAGATGCCTGCGATATCCAGACCGGACTCATCACGCGGCAGGTCGCCAGCGGCAATGCCCAACTCCAATTGGAAGTCCTGCCGAAGCATCTCGACCAGCGTCGGATTGAACAGCGCCTCATCTTCATGTTCTTGCAGCGTGAACCCCGACCGGGCGCTTTTGCGGTTCAGAGTAACGGGCAGCAAGATCAAGGGCGCCTTGACCCGAGAGTCCGTCTTGTCAGGACGGGTCCAGACCAGAAAACCGAGCGCGATGAAGAGTGTGTTGGAGCCGCCTTCTTGCATCGCGTTGCGAGCGCCCCGATACAGATCAACCAGACGTCCTTCCAGTTCTTGATCTTCCAGCCGGATGAAGACCTCACGGCGCTTCAGGGCGTCTTTTGCGTGCGCCTTGCGAAGGTCTTCAAGGCTTCTGGCTTCGTGCAGTTGCTGGCTTCGCGGGTCTTGACCCTGCATCAGTGCTGGGCTGGACAGTAGCTTGATCGTTTGCCCTTCTGCCAGGGTGTCTTCCAGTTCCGGCGCTGCCACGTCCAGCAGCAACGCCTTTTTCCCCTGCTTGAAGCTCAGCAATGTGTTTCGTAGTGAAAGATCAAGCAGTTTGCGCTGCCACCGGGCCAGTCTGTCTTTGGGATCGAGTTCAGATGTCGGCGTATCGGTGATGGTCTCGTCGGGGAGGTCCGGGGCATCTTCAATACCGATCGTTCCTTCTGGCTCCACCTCAACGGGTACAGCCTCAGCGACAGCGTGCGCCTGAGCCAGTGGCTTGATTCGCGACATGCGGGCGCGCTTCACGTCGATGACCAGTTCAAACTTGTCTTCTTCCTCTTCCGACAACTGACGGTTTGCGTTGGCAATGGCCTGGCTGAAACTCACAGCTTGTCCCTGAGCCGCGAGAGTCGTTTCGAAGAACAACATCTCTTGCAGCTTCAAGCGCTTTCTCACCGCTGTGATGTCATCGACCACAGAGGTAGAAAACTCTTCGTCCCGAAGCCACACACCGACAAATGCGTGACCACGTGTGAATACCAACAAAGGGTTGAGGTGCGCCTGCTCCAGGCATGCAGCGAACATCAGGGCAAGATCAAGGCATGTGGCCAAGCCACCGTCGAGTACCTGTGAAGGACTGCGAACCTTCTGCCCCGTGTGTTCAAAACTGGCGGGCGGTAGCGCGTAGTTGAGCTTGCGCTGAAGCACAGCAGCCCAGATACCCGACGCCAACTCCCATGCCCGTTTCGAGCCATGGGTGTAGCCATCGATCGACCCTGACTTTCCTCCCGTCTGCAACGCCAAGGCGGCACCTTTAAGCAGACGGTCAATAGCCTGGTCGTTCGGCTGAACAAATGCAGCAACCATTTCTGGCAGATGACCAATACCGCCCCATTGATTGCGAGCCAGCAGTTCTACAGTGGACTCGTGTCTTGCGAGGATTTCATTCGATTGCTTTCGGCTGCGCAGCTCGAAATGCAGCGAGGCCGATTCCGCTTCCGTCAAGCGCGAAAGGAGTGCTCCATCCAACTGCACGTCGAGATCAGGCAGGTGGTAGCTCTCGCCTGCGCCCACCGATTCCACGTTCCAGACACGAGGCTTTACGAACGGTGGCTCGGAAACCAGTTGAACAGTCAACTCGCTAATTGGAGACGAAGTCTCGTTGACAATGACCAACTCATGCAACGCAGGTACCGCGTTTTGAAACGCTGCGAGGTTCAGTTTTTTCGCGGTACTGATCTGTAACCGAACGGAGGGAGGTGTCTCTAAAGCTGCAGAATTTTTTGCCGTACCAGACTCTGTGGTTTGACCTGCCTCTCTTGCCATCACGTTCTCCTTATCTGCCCTATTGTGGAGCGTGGAGAACGTTGTAACAAATATTAATCAGCTACATGTTGGTCGAATGGCCGGTTGATGGGGATCTGAGGTACGTCAACTCCCGGATATTGGCAAGGACCGGTGTTGATGTTAGCGGTCATCCATCTGCCGCATTGAGACAGCAACCAGGCCTACGGACTAAACCATGGGGTTCCCCTTTTACGGTTTCAGTTTGAGAGTCGCGACGCAATCATGCGTGCGTCAACACCGCTGCTGGAAGGTGGGAAGTCCCTTCGTATTCGCGGTAGTCCGCCGCGGAGACCCTGATGCAGAGTACACATTGCGCCCCTGTCTATGTTGGCGAGTGAGGCAAACGGCCCACCCTTCTGGCAACGCTAAGCCACTCTCTGTTTAGAACGCGGCCACTCTCTGTTCGAAAAAGCCACTCTCTGTTAGCAACAACCAACCACCACCCATGCTCCAGTACCTCACCGTTCCCGTTACGCCGTTCCAGCAGAACTGCTCCATCGTCTGGTGCGACGCCACCAAGGACGCCGCCATCATTGATCCGGGCGGTGACATCGACACGCTGCTGGCCGAAGTGCAGCATCTGGGCGTGCGCCTCAAGGCGATCTGGCTCACGCACGCCCATATCGACCATGCGGGCGCTACCGGTGAGCTGGCTGAGCAGTTGCAATTGCCCATCATTGGCCCGCACT
>Ga0066476_100281_pt1 | contig 12828 bp, 9 predicted proteins | sample LakWasM112_LOW13_2_FD_59558 | JGI IMG/M metagenome (GOLD analysis project Ga0066476, IMG submission 59558) | Freshwater sediment methanotrophic microbial communities from Lake Washington under simulated oxygen tension - Sediment Metagenome 112_LOW13 | ecosystem: Environmental > Aquatic >... | reverse complement strand
GAAGGCCCACATTGGCGTGGACGCGGACTCGGGTCTGGTGCACACGGTGCGGGGAACGGCAGGCAGCGTCAGCGATGTGGTCGAGGCCAATACCTTGCTGCACGGCGAGGAAGTCGAAGCCTGGGGCGACGCTGGCTACCAGGGCGCTGCCAAGCGGGCCGATGCCAAGGAGGGCGTGCGCTGGAACATTGCCATGCGCCCGGGCAAACGCAAGCTGCTGGACAAGACCCGGCTGGTCGACGACCTGACCGACCAGCTCGAACGCATCAAGGCCAGCATCCGGGCCAAGGTCGAGCATCCGTTTAGGGTGCTCAAGCGCCAGTTTGGCCACGTCAAGGTGCGCTACCGCGGCTTGAGCAAGAACACGGCACAACTGCACACGCTGTTTGCGCTGTCCAACCTGTGGATGGCCCGGCGAACTTTGATGAGAGCGCAGGGATGAGTGCGCCTGCAAACGGCCAAGGGGCCGAGAGAACTGCCCGTACAGGCTGAAAAATCGCTGCGCCACGCGCCCATTCTGCAAATTGGCTCAACTGGGAGCCATCAGCACACTCAAAGTCGCTTTAAGCAGAGCATCCCTAACGGCTCTTCGAACCGTGCCAACTTCAACATGGCATCACAAGCCTGAAGCAGGCTGGCTCGCTCCTGTTGATTTAGAGCTTGCGCCATGGCCTTTTCAAGCCACAGGCTACGCGCGCGGAGATCGTCGATCAGAACTTTCAAACCGTCACCAGTCAGATCGATCAACAGTTCTCGACGATCAACCTCACTACGTGCGCGCGCAATCCAACCTTGTTTCTCCAACTCGGAGACTAACCGTGTGATGGACTGCGGCTGGAGCCCCCCTTCCGCAGCCAAGCGGGCCGCAGGCATTGGGCCGTGCTGCCGCAAGATGCTGAGCAAGCCTATTGAGGACAGGCTTACAGAACCGGAAGGACGTTCAGCGCGAAGGCGTCGACCAAGTGCCAACACGCTGCGCACGATCGAATCGGTTTGATTCTTTTTCATGTGGAGGTAAAATGATACGCAATGCGTATTATTCTATCTTACTTATGACTCGCGAAAGATCGCATCTCGCACAGACTCTCCACTGGTCAAGACAAGAAGAAACTCAGGTTTCCGAGTTGTTGATGGCTGGATTCGGAATGAGTGTGCCGATTGCTTGTGCGGCGTTGGTAGGCCAACTGCCGCTTGGACTGGCGGCTTCTGTCGGCGCACTTGCCGTGAGCGGTGTAGCCATCACGAAGAGCCTGCAAACACAAGCAAAGGAGTTTGGATCGATTTTTGCGCCAACTGCGCTTGCAGCAATCGCTGCGTCTCTTTGTGCAAGAAACGGTCTTTGGACTTACGTAGCAGAGGTGCTACTGACGGCGGGGGCCGCAGCTATCGGTGGCTACAGCCGTTCATTGGCAACCGCCTGTATGCGCTTTTGCCTGATTCTCATCATTTCCGCTAACGTGATGGACACCCACGCGCACCACGCTGGCCTGTTGCTGCCGATGGCGCTTGGGGCACTGTGGGTATTTGCGTTGAGTCTCCTGTTTGTCGTCCTTGCTCCTGCATGCATCGAGACAACTCCCGCGACGGGCACGACGATTGCTGCAACCGCCGCCCAGAGGCTTGCCCGCTGGCGGCGCACGATGTCGCAACTCGCAGGTTGGCAATACGTTTTTCGACTTGCATTCGGTTTGACGGTTGCAGGCTTCCTGCAATGGCAGTTGCCCGAACATCACTTATCGTGGGTGGCATTGACAGTAGTCATTCTTACCCGACGGCAGCCCGAGCCACAGTCGGTGAAAACGACACAACGCGCGCTCGGCACATTGGTTGGTGTGCTGGTTGCTAGTATTTTTCTAGCCTTCACACCGCCAGTGGCGGTCCTTATCGTTGCGATTTTTGTCTTGTCGGGGATGAGATCAATCCTGCGCGCAAGGAACTACCTTGCCTATTCGGTCCTTATGACGCCGCTGATGGTGCTCTTGATGGATGGCAGTCCTCCCGTAAGCGGGGGCGTGCTTTGGGATCGATTGTTCGCGACCTTGATAGGGTCTGCTCTTGTTATCTTGGCGCGAGCGGCATTTCGCAAAATCACTGTCACTTGACATGCGCTGGATTGGGGAGGCGGAGCCTGCGCGGGTGGCTGCACGGGTTGATGAGGGCAATGGATGCTGTGAAGGGCACTCTGGCACATGATCGCTCAAAGTGCGCAGCTGGAACGTCGGCACGGCCGCCGAGACGCCGGGGCTACAACACTGAATGGAGAAACCTGCCCACGGCCAAAGTTTGAATTTTGCGTCAATTCGAATGGCAATAATTTGCCTCCACACCCAAATAACGAATCGGTATTTGGGTGTGAGTTTGTGGCCCCAAAAGCGCCCCCAAAATGGCCCGTTTTTTGGTCCCCCGAAGGCCCTTCAAGCCATTGCCGCACAGTGCCGGAAATCGTCCCACAGTGCCGCACTTTACCTACACGTTGGATGGGGACTAAAGGGGGACTATCGGATGATATATAAGAAAAAATCGTTTAAAAACAACGTTTAAAAATTCATCCGAGGGTAGTGCTGCATCATGGGGGTGTGAGGGATGGGCTCCTTTTCTTGCGATGTCAATTTTAAAGTCCGTTTTAAATCAATAAGTTACGATATTTTAATGGAGCCATTCGTGCGGCATAGGCCTACCATCGCCACCATTCGCGTGGGGTTGGCGTGAATGTGCACCTGCCCATTACTTTGTTGCAAGTCGGACTCCGTCAACATCAAGCACCCCCTCGCTTTGCATTCGTCTCAGCGTTCTGTAAAGCGTTTCGTGAGACAGCCCAAGCTCGGCTGCCCACGACTTGCGGGATTGGTTGAGAGTCAAAATACCATCAGCGCCTTCGGATTCAATGTAATGGCTGATGCGGTCGGCCGCGCTGTTGAGGCTCAGGCGCTCGCATTGCGCCCGAAGTTTTCGGATCTCTTTGGTCAACTGCGATTGCCAAGCGCTGCGAAATATGGGGTCCTCTTCCAAGGCGGCGCGAAACGCGGCGACGGGAAGCATCAGGATGGTCGTGGGCTTGGTCGTGATTGCATCGCAGTGGTAAGAGCGGGCTTCAAGACTCGCCTCGGCAAGGAAGCCGCCCCGCGAGCGCTGCAATATCACCTCGCTGCCGTTGCGGGCCAATCGAATCAAACGTGCCTCCCCTGAGACCACCAAATAGACGCAACGGACGGGATCACCAATGCGAAAGAGTGGCTCGTGTGCCTGTGCATCAAGGCGTTTGGCTTGTTGGCGCAGGCCGATCGGGATCAAGCCTGCGGCGGGTTGGGCCTCAATGAGGGAAGGCCAGTCCAGCTTTTCGATGGCGGATTGCATATGATTTGGATCATAACCCTATAGGGCTATGGAGCCATAGGATGGGGCAACGTCACTATCAGAGAAACACCATGTTCAAAACCCTCATCACCTCATGTGCCCTGGCCACTCTCGCATCGGGAGCACAAGCCCAAATGAGGGGTTCCACGGCCATGGACCATTCAAACATGGACGATGCCGCCCATATTACGATGATGGAACAAACTCAGCGCCAGGCCGCTGTCGCCGAGCGCGGCAAGGATGTGATGCCATTCAGCCTTGCGGCGACCACGCACGTCTTCAGCAAGACCGCCGAGGGCGGTGTGCAACAGGTGGTGGCCAAGAAAGCCACCGATGCGGCGCAAGTCCGCTTGGCGCGTGGCCATCTGCAAGAGATTCGCGAGCAGTTTTTGAAGGGGGATTTTTCAGGGCCATCGCACATTCACGGCCAGGACATGCCCGGTCTCGCCGAACTCAGAGAGGCGAAGGCAGGCCAGATCGCGATCGACTACCAAGACATCAAGGGCGGCGGCCAGTTGACTTACAGGACGGCGGATGCCTCCCTGGTGGCGGCCCTGCATACATGGTTTGACGCACAGCTTGCCGACCACGGCAAGGATGCCATGGAAGGTCACGCCAACCACGGCGATATGAAGTAGCAAAGAGCGCTACTTCGTCTTTAAAGCGTTGGTGTGCCGCACTTGGGGTTGTGATAGATGCCGATTTCGATCATGCCGATTGGACCTCTGAACGCTCATACCACCCTTTGCTGTTGTTGGCGATGCTCACCACCAGCAACATGGCGGGCACTTCGATCAACACGCCCACCACGGTCGCCAGCGCCGCCCCGGAGTTGAAGCCGAAAAGACTGATCGCAGCGGCCACCGCCAATTCGAAAAAATTGGAGGCACCGATCAATGCGGATGGGCAGGCAATGTTGTGCTTTTCTCCTGCCACGCGATTGAGCCAATAGGCCAGCGCGGAATTGAAAAACACCTGAATCAGGATCGGCACCGCCAGAAGGCCAATCACGAGAGGCTGCTTTAGGATCGCCTCGCCCTGGAAGGCGAACAGCAGCACGAGCGTGGCGAGCAAGGCCGTGATCGACCACGGTCCGATTTTGGCCATCGTGGCGTCGAATGCCGATTGCCCCTTGGACAGCAGAAATTTACGCAGCAACTGCGCCAGGATCACCGGAATCACGATGTAGAGGGCGACCGAGGTCAACAGGGTGTCCCATGGCACCGTGATGGCGGACAGGCCCAACAGAAACGCCACCAGCGGCGCGAAGGCGATCACCATGATGCTGTCGTTGAGCGCGACTTGCGAGAGCGTGAACAGGGGATCACCGCCAGTGAGTCGGCTCCACACGAAAACCATGGCTGTGCACGGCGCGGCAGCCAGCAAAATCAGTCCGGCAATGTAGCTGTCGAGCTGGTCAGGTGGCAAAAGTGGAGCGAACCAGTGGCGAATAAATAGCCAGCCGAGAAACGCCATCGAGAACGGCTTGACCAGCCAGTTCACAAACAGCGTTACGCCAATGCCCTTGACGTGCTTGCGCACTTCGCCCAGAGCGGAGAAGTCCACCTTGACCAGCATCGGGATGATCATCACCCAGATCAGCAGGCCCACCGGCAGGTTGACCTTCGCGATCTCCATGCGGCCGACCGCTTGAAACACGCTGGGCAGGAGTTGTCCCAGCGCGATGCCAGCGATGATGCATAGGAACACCCATACGGTCAGATACCGCTCGAACACGCCCATGGGGGCGCTGGTCGCCCGTTTTGCTGTTGCCGCACATTGGACGCTCATGTCATTCCTTTGCGAGTTCGCGGGCGGTTGTTTGAAGCAAAGCCTTGTCCAGCTTGCCAGACGGCAGCTTGATCAAAAGGTCAAACCGGCACTTGATCAGGTGAACGGTCTTGCGGAAGGCTTCAAACTTCTGGTCATCGGGCGCGTCGCCTTTGGAAGGATCGTCAAGCATCCATTTGGCGAGCGTGTCAACATGCACATGGACATGGAATCGTTTCATGGGGTTTGCCTTGGTGGGGTTAGCAGTTGCAAGCCGTTGCCGCAGGGCTCAGGCAAGCGGCTCCTTGGCAGCAGTTTTCGGTGAGGTAGCTCAGCAGCTCGTTCATGGTGGCGAACGACGCGCGATAGATCAGGTTGCGCCCTTGGCGCTCTTGGCTGATGAGCCCTGAGTGGGCGAGCTCTTTGAGGTGGAAAGACAGCGTGTTGGGCGCGACATCCAGTTGGTCGGCGAGGATTCCGGGAGTGAGCCCAGCGTCGCCTGCCATGACCAACGCGCGAAAGACTCGCAGGCGCACTTCTTGGGCAAGAGCAGCAAGGGATTTGACAACGTCGATTTCTTTCATTTAGCAACTATACAACTATTATTGAAATATTGCAGAGTGCTTTGACTGGAGCATCGAAAGCCGGCCTGCCAACAGTCAACACCAAGCTTTAAAGGCCGTGCTGCACCATGGGCGTGTGAGCGGAAAGGCCGGTGGCGCAGTGCACTTGGGGACTCCGGTCATGGTGGTGGGGACGCTCTCGGTGCTGGTGAGTGCAATCCATCGAAAGATCCATTGTCCATGACGAAGTCGCTTGTGCGTGCGGTGAGGTCCGTGCCATAAGCTGTCTGATACACAAGGTTTTCATGATGGTTACTTTTTGTAATACCATGCCGCGGCAGGCTTGGCTCCGGCTATTGCTGATCGGGGCATTGCATGGCCTGCTACTAATCACGCGGGAGGGTTTTGTGTGACCGTGAACCCGTCAGTGCGCCTATCCGACTCGGCGGTGCCTGCTGCTCATACGGCGTGGCCGGCTGCGCTGGCGAGCGTGCCCGCCATGCTCGATGCAGTGCCAGTGGCGCTCCTCCATTTTCAAATGGAAGGCGCTGAGTTGCGCTTGCAGTTTGCCAATGCTGCGGCACACCGCCTGCATGGCCTGCGGGCCGTGCGCACGCCTGCGGTGTCGGCTGCCAAGGTGTTTGTGTTGCTCGTGGGCACGCACTTGCTTGAGCAGTTGCACGCTGTGGCGCACTCGGGGGTACCGCTCGATTGCCAGCATGTGCTGCGTGACCAGGGGCAGTTGCGTCTGGCCTGGAAAATTCATGCAGAGTGCACACAGAAAAACCACGTTCTGGTGACGGTGCAGGACATCGCTGAATCCGAGGCCTTGGCGGGCAGTCTGTTGCACGCCCAAAGCACGCTGGCCGAAACCCAGCGCGAACTGCGTGAACAAACCGAGGTGTTTGGGACCATGGAGAGCATGGGGCGCTCGGGCTATTGGCGGCGCATACGCGATGAGGGCGAATCGGTGCTGCTGTGGTCGCCCGGCCTGTGCGACATCGCGGGGCTGGATCGGCAGGAATGGATCAGCACCGAGCGTGCGCTCAGTGGCGTGCTGCCAGAAGATCGACAGGTGTTCGAATCGGCGCACGGAGCCGGCTGCGACAGCGATATCGAATACCGCTGGCGCCGGCCCGATGGGCAGGTACGCTGGATGCGCGCGCGCGTGCGCCTGCCTGCGCAGCAGGACGGTGTGCTGGTGGAAATGGGCGTGGTGCAGGACGTGACCGACGAGCACCGATCGGCAGAACGCATGCGCGATCAACTGGATTTCATTCAGAGCATTGCCAGCCGTGTCCCGGGGTTCATTTACCAATGCCGCGTCCACCGGGATGGCAGCCACAGCTTGCCGTACGTGAGCGAGGCGGTCAATGAAATGATGGGCGTGTCCAACACACTCGTGCGCCAGGACCACCATGCGCTGGAGCGCAACGTCGTCAAAGGCGATATTCCCATGCTGCGCCGTGTGGTGAGGCGTGCCGTGCGCACGCTTGAGCCGTGGCATTGCGAGTACCGCGTGCAGGCACCAGATGGCTCGGTGCGCTGGCACATGACCAGCGCGGCCTTACAGGCGGAATCCGACGGCTCGGTCTTGATGCATGGCTACACGCAGGACATTACCGACCGCAAGCATGCCGCCCAGGAGATCGAGCGCCTGGCTTTCTACGACCCGCTCACCCAGCTGCCCAATCGCCGCTTGCTGCTCGATCGGCTCGACCGCTTGGTACTCGGCAGCCAGCGCAGCCACCAGCACGGGGCCTTGTTGTTCATCGACCTGGACAACTTCAAGGACCTGAACGACACGCTGGGCCATGACATGGGCGATCAACTGCTGATTCAGGTTGCCCAGCGCCTCTTGGGCAGCGTGCGCGAATGCGACACCGTGGCGCGCTTTGGTGGCGATGAATTCGTGATCCTGCTCGACGGCCTTCACCGTGACATGGACGAGGCCGCGCGGCAGACCGAGGCCATTGCACGAAAATTGCTCTCGGCGCTGAACCAGTCCTTCGAACTGGCGGGCCAGAAGCACTACAGCACGCCCAGTATTGGTCTGACGCTGTTCGGCCAGGAGCGGCTGAGCGTGGAAGAGCTCCTCAAGCGAGCCGACCTGGCGATGTACGAAGCCAAGGCTGCAGGCCGCAACACCCACCGCTTCTTTGACCCAGGCATGCAGCAGGCGCTGCACGAGCGCTCCAGCCTGGAGGCCGATCTGCGCCAGGGCCTGGCGGGCGGCGAGCTCTTTGTGCACTACCAGCCGGTGGTCGATCACAAGGGTCGTGTCATGGGTGCAGAGGCGCTGGCCCGCTGGAGCCACCCGGTGCGCGGCGCCATCAGCCCGCTGGAGTTCATTCCCCTGGCTGAGCAGACCGGCCTGATCCTGCCCTTGGGCAAGCAGGTGATGCGCAGCGCCTGCGAGCAACTGGTGCAGTGGGCCAAACATTCACACACGGCGCACCTGAGCATTGCCGTCAACGTCAGCGCCCGGCAGTTTCGCCAAGCCGATTTTGCTGCCCAGGTGATGCAAATCCTCCAGGAGACGGGCGCGAACCCGTTCAGGCTCACGCTCGAACTGACCGAGAGCCTGCTGCTCGGCGATATCGAGGAGGCGATACAGCGCATGGTGCAGCTCAAGCGCGAAGGCGTAGGCTTTGCTTTGGACGACTTTGGCACAGGCTACTCCAGCCTGAGTTACTTGAAGCGTTTGCCTTTGGACCAGGTGAAGATTGACCGGGGTTTTGTGCGCGATGTGCTGACCGACCCGAACGATGCCGCCATTGTGCGCAGCATCCTGGCGCTGGCGCAAAGCCTCGACCTGGAGGTCGTGGCAGAAGGGGTCGAGACGGCTGGGCAACTGGGCTTTTTGCGCCTGCACGGTTGCGAGAAGTTCCAGGGTTTCCTGTTTGGTCGCCCAGGACCTGCCGCAGATATCGAGGCACAGGCCCATGGTGAGGTTTGAAGCACCGAAGCATGGCTCCGGCGGCGGGAAGCGCCTGCCATGCTGATGGGCGCTCCTGCGGAGCAGCGCGTGCCCTGGTTCAGGGGGGTTGTGGCCGTGCTGTTGTTTTCGCTTGTGGGCGCTTGGCTCGCGGTGCTGGCGTTGCACGAGCAGCGCTTGGCCGAGCGACAGGTGCTGCGACAAAAAGTGCTCTCACGCGCCAGCAATGTACTGGCCGAGCACTCTACCCACAGTGCTGTGGTGGGCGCTGTGGCGCTCATGGGTCTGAACGAACCCTTGCTGAAAGCCGTGGCGCTAGGGGTGCGAGCGCCCGATGCCCCTGCTGCCCTGGGAGCGCTCGCCGCCGCACGCGAACGCTTTGGACTCGACGGTGCGTACGTGATCAATGCCCACGGAATCGTCGTGGCGCATCAGACGGCAGGTGCCAGCTCCACAGGTCTCGATGTCGGTTTTCGTCCGTATTTTCAACAGGCCATGCGGGGCCAGATCGGCATCTACGCGGCCATTGGCTCCAAGACGAACACCCGTGGTCTCTACATTGCCGCGCCGCTGTATGCGGGCAGCACGGTGCAGACGCCCATCTTGGGTGCGGTGATGTTCAAGCTGCCGTTTGCTGTCGTGGACGCTGCGCTTGCTGGTACTGGCCTGACGGCGCTGCTGCTTTCGCCACAGGGGGTGGTGATGGCCTCCAGCCGCCCTGAATGGTTGTACGCGCTGACCCCACCACTGACGCAGAGCCGCATTGATGCCATTGCGCGCCTGGGTCAGTTGGGCCACTATTTCGATAACGGGGTGGCCTCGGAGCTGCCCTTTTCATTGGGCTTGTCGAAGGTTCTGATCGACGGAGTCCCGCAGGCTGTGGAGCACCAGGAGATGGACTGGGGCGACCCTGGAGGCCCCTGGTCCATGGTGGTACTGGAAGATATATCACAGGTCATGCCATGGCCGGTGCGCCTGCGCTACGGGGGCATGGCTTTTGTGTTCTTGGCTTTGCTGGGCCTGTTGGTGCTCGAATTGCTGCGCAACCGCGCCCGTATCGCGGCCACGCAGCAGCGCCTGTTCGTGCTGGGCGCGGCGCTGGAGAACAGTCCTCTGGGCGTGGTGGTGACCGATGCCCAGGGGGTGATCGAATGGGTCAATCCTGAATTCGAGCGCAATACCGGCTATTGCCTCGATGAGGTACGGGGCCACAAGCCCTCACTGCTGGCCAGCGGCAAGACACCCATGCAGACCTTCAACGGTATGTGGGCCGCTGTCATGACCGGGCATGCGTGGAAGGGGCATTTCATCAACCGCCGCAAAGATGGCACCGAATACCACGAGGAGGCAACGCTCTCGCCCGTGCGCGATGCGCGTGGGGTCTGCGTCGGCATGGTGGGCCTGCACCAAGAGGTCTCGCAGCGCATGCGCGAGCAGGAAAAATTGCGGCGCAGCGAGCGCAGGCTGAAGGAGTTGCTGGAGCAACAGAACGCCATTTTTGACAATGCGCCGCCCGTGCTGCTGACATGTGACGGTGCCATGCACCTGTTCAATCCGGCTTTCGTGGCCTTGCTGGGCGGCACCCCCGAGCAGTTGCAGGACCAGCGCGTAAGCATATTGTTTGGCAGCCCGGAACAGCATGCCGCGTTTGCCGCACACGTGGCGCCGCAACTGGAGCAGGGCCTGCCGGTGCGCGAGAACTGGGCCGTGCAGCGGCTGGACGGCCGTGTGATAGACGTTCGCATGTCGGGGCGCGCCGTGCATCTGGATGGGTACCCCAATGCCGCCTTGTGGGTCATTGAGGATGTGACCGAGGTGCACCGCGCTGAACGCACCATGCGCGAGACGAGCGAGCGCCTGGAGTTGGTGCAAGAGGCGGGGAAAACGGCCGTTTTCGATGTGGACCTGCGCATCGGGCGCTGTCTCTGGCGCGAGAAGATCGAAGGGGTAGAGGGCATCGCCGAGCGGGTATTTGACGACTGGCGTGCCATCTGGCTTGACCGTCTGTGGCCAGCGGACAGCGCCGCTGCCATGGCGCGCATAGACGCAGCGCTGCAGGGCGATACCTGCAGTTTCCACGATGCCTGGCGCCTGCAGCGTCTTGAAGAGGGAGTGCGCTGGTACGCCTGCACCGCCCATATCCAGCGCGACGGCGAGGGCAAGGCCGAGCGCATCGTCGGCGTTATCGTGGATATCGACGCCTACAAGAAGCTCGAAGAGCAGGTGGCGGCCCAGGTCCAGTTCCAGCAGGTGCTGATGGACACGATCCCGGTGCCCATTTTTTATAAGGACGACCAGGGCCGTTATCTGGGATTCAACCGGGCCTATGAGCAAGCATTTGGAATTCGGCGCGAGGACTTCCTGGGCCGGACGGTGCAAAGCCTGGTGTATTTGTCGCAGGATGCACGCGACCGCTTCGAGGACGATGCGCAGGCGGCGCTGCAGGGGGGCACGGCCGTGCACCGCGAGATCGTCATGCCCCAGGCAGACGGGCAGCCGCACCACATGCTGTTCTGGTTGCAGGGTTTTCGCCGGCCTGATGGTGCGCCGGGCGGGGTGATTGGTGTCTTTGTGGACATCAGCGACCGCGAACGCGTGCAACAGGAGCTGCGCCATGCCAAGGAGCTTGCCGAAGAAGCCACGGCGCTCAAATCCAACTTCCTCGCCAACATGAGCCACGAAATCCGTACGCCCATGAACGCCATCATCGGAATGTCGCACCTGGCGCTCAGGTCGGGGTTGAACCAGCGACAGCACGATTACGTCAGCAAGATCGGCCAGGCCAGCCAGCACCTGATGGGGGTGATCAACGATATTCTTGATTTTTCGCGCATTGAGGCGGGCAAGCTGCGCATCGAAGCACAGCCTTTCGTGCTCGACCAGGTGCTGGGTGGTGTCGTCGATGTGGTGAGCCACAAGGCCAGTGCACAGGGCTTGGAGCTGATCTGCGATGTGGCGCCCGACGTGCCGCCCAATCTCGTGGGGGACGCCCTGCGCATCGGGCAGATTCTCATCAACTACACCAACAACGCCATCAAGTTCACCGAGCGCGGCGAGGTGGGCATTGTGGTGCGCGTGCAGCAGCGGCAGGGCGAGCGGGTCCTGCTGCGTTTCGAGGTGCGGGACACCGGAATTGGTCTCGCCCCAGAGCAGATTGAGCGCCTGTTCCAGAGTTTCCAGCAGGCCGACACCTCCACCACGCGCCGCTATGGTGGCACGGGCCTGGGGTTGGCCATCAGCAAAAGTCTGGCCGAACTCATGGGCGGCGAGGTGGGCGTGCGCAGCCTGCCGGGGCAGGGCTCCATCTTCTGGTTTACCGTGCCGGTGCAACGCGGCGCACCGGCACGGCCTCTGCTACCGGCCCCTGATTTGCGCGGCCTGCGGGTGCTGGTGGTGGACGACAACGCGCATGCCGCCACGGTGATCGCCGAGATGCTGCAATCCATGAGCTTTGAAGTCGAGCAGGCCCATTCGGGCGCCGAGGCGCTGCGGGCCTTGCAACGCGCCACGCCGCAGGGGCAGGCCTTTGACTTGGTCGTACTCGACTGGCAGATGCCAGGGATGGATGGCCTGGAGCTCGCGCGGCGCATTGGTGAGCTGCGCCTGCCACGGCTGCCGCGGCGCGTCATGGTGACCGGCTTTGGCCGTGAAGACGTGCTGGGCTCCGCGCGGCGCCAGGGGATTGAAGAGGTGCTCATCAAACCAGTGAGTGCCTCCGTCATGTTCGACACGCTGATGGCCGTCCTGGGTGACCACGGCGAGCTTGCGACGGGCTCTGTCGCAGCGGCGCCACTGTCGCCAGCCTGTGGCAGTCCGCAGTTCGCTGCCTTGCGCGGTGCGCGTGTGTTGGTGGTCGAAGACAACGAACTCAACCAGCAGGTGGCGCGTGAAATGCTGGAAGAGGTGGGCGTGGTGGTGGAGGTCGCCAGCAACGGCGAGGAGGGCGTGGCCATGGCGAGCGCGCGGCCCTTTGACCTGATCCTGATGGACATGCAAATGCCGGTGATGGATGGGCTGGAGGCCACGCGCAAGCTGCGTGCCGAACCCCGCTTGGCGGCGCTGCCTGTGATCGCCATGACCGCCAATGCGCTGGAGGCCGATCGCGAGCGTTGCCTGGATGCCGGCATGAACGACCATCTGGCCAAACCCATGGCCGCGGAAAGCCTGTGGAAGACCCTGCAGCGCTGGCTCGCGCCAGCCGCC
>Ga0066476_100280_pt1 | contig 12834 bp, 15 predicted proteins | sample LakWasM112_LOW13_2_FD_59558 | JGI IMG/M metagenome (GOLD analysis project Ga0066476, IMG submission 59558) | Freshwater sediment methanotrophic microbial communities from Lake Washington under simulated oxygen tension - Sediment Metagenome 112_LOW13 | ecosystem: Environmental > Aquatic >... | reverse complement strand
CCGCTTCATTGCTGCTCAACTGGGTAATCGGACCCATCCTCATGTTTGTTTTAGCCATTACTTTATTAAGGGACCATCCTGCATACATGATCGGCGTCATCCTCATCGGGCTTGCCCGTTGTATTGCCATGGTGGTGGTTTGGAATGAACTCGCCGAAGGCAACCGTGAATATGCAGCAGGATTGGTTGCACTGAACAGCATTTTCCAGGTGTTATTTTTCAGTGTGTATGCTTACGTTTTTATTACGCTTCTACCTCCTTTGTTTGGATTGAAAGGATTGGCTGTTGATATTACCATTGCTGAAATTGCAAAAAGCGTCGGCATCTATTTAGGAATTCCTTTTGCTGCCGGTGTCATTAGTCGATATGCACTTATCAGGTTAAAAGGGGAAGAATGGTTTCAGCATACATTCGTTCCGTTGATTTCGCCCGTTACATTAATCGCCTTGCTGTTTACCATTGTCATCATGTTCAGTTTAAAAGGCGAACTGATTGTACAGATACCTTTTGATGTATTAAGGATTGCCCTTCCCTTAGTCATTTATTTTGCCATCATGTTTGTGGTAAGTTTCTTTATCGGCAAATCATTCGGCGCCGATTATTCAAGAGCAACATCCGTTGCTTTTACTGCAACGGGAAATAATTTTGAACTGGCAATTGCGGTTGCTATTGGCGTATTTGGCATTAACAGTGGTGAAGCATTTGCCGGTGTGATTGGTCCGTTAGTGGAAGTGCCGGCATTGATTGCATTAGTGAACCTGGCTTTCTGGTTCAGAAAGAAATATTATGTTGTGGGTGAGCAGGTGTAATAACAGTTTTTTTGAGTGACTGTTTTGAATTATATTTTGTTGGTAAGGCGACTAACAAAGACGTTAAAGAGCAACCTTTGGTTCATGCCTATTTCTTTTTTCTTCCTATCAACCAATTTTTCCCATCGTGATTAACTTTTAATGGCAAAAAACTATATTCAATGTTTCGAAATATAATTGATGAATCTTTAATAACCCCCCTCGCATTAACTACATCCCATATATGAAACCAAGCATCACCCGTTGGAACAAAATATTGTAGTTTAATTGTATCAGATACTGTTCTGTAACATCCCCAATCAGGATTTGATGTGCCAAAATTCGATTCATCAGCTAAATTTCTTTTCGCTTCATCCATATTCAAATGAGTCGTTTTATAAAAATATCCATTTTGATAAAATAATAAAATTTCGATCCATTTGTGAATACCATCAGAACTCTCCATATTGGAAAAATAGATCCCATCAAACTTTAATTTAGGATTATTTACATATTGCTCTTTCTCAAGGGTTAATTTTTTTGTCTTAAAAGTGACACATCCAAAAAGGAGAAAAATCTGAAGATATAATATTGCCAAGAAGAAGTGCTTTACCATTGTATAAGGATTTTGTTTGATTGGAAAAAGGTGTAAAGGCCTTACCCTTTGTTGATCGCCTTACCAACAAATCCATCTTAATGAATCACTGACCATATTCCAACAGCAATCAACGCCCCAACAATCGGCCCAACAATCGGCACCCAACTATAACTCCAATCGCTGTTGCGTTTATTTTTGATGGGAAGAATAAAATGCATGATGCGTGGCCCCAGGTCTCTTGCAGGATTGATGGCGTAACCGGTTGGCCCACCCAAACTCAATCCAATACCCAATACCAGCAAGGCAACAGGTAATGCATCCAATGCACCCAAACTGTTTTGAGGAGCAGCAATAAATAATACACCCAGCATTAATGCAAAGGTTCCGATCACTTCCGTCAGCATATTAAAGAAGGGGCTTTTGATAGCAGGGCCTGTACAGAAAATGGCCAGCATGGCATCAGCATCATTTACTTCATCAAAATGTTTTTTATAAGCCAGCCACATCAACAAAGAACCTGTCATAGCTCCGAGTAATTGTGCAAGAATGTAAAGAGGAACAGTAGCCCACTCAAATTTTCCAATAGCTGCCAACGCTATGGTGATGGCAGGATTTAAATGTGCGCCACTTACCGATGCGCTGCTGTACACACCAACAAATACAGCAACAGCCCAACCAAAAGTGATGACGATCCATCCGCCATTATTACCTTTTGATTTTGCAAGCAGTACGTTAGCAACAACACCATTACCTAACAGGATGATGAACATGGTACCGATAAATTCAGCGAGGAAGGGTGACATATGGCAGTCGTTTGGTTTTTACAATTCTGGCTGATTTTAAATTATATCAGCCTTTCGTTAAGGTTTCAAATCAAATCCTGTTAAACTAAACTACTTGAATTTTCGGAATCTGAAAATATTTTATTCAGCTTAGGCTGCAGAATCCAGATACCAACAAAAAGGAAGCAAATTAAAATCAGGTTTGGAAAGTAATCACCAAAACTTACTTTCCTTTTTTCTATGAGCATCGTAATCATTTTACCCGTAAAAACTATCACCTGGAAAATTGAGTAAAAGATATAAAGACTTACTAACAATAAAAGTAAATCGCTGATGCCAAATGTTTCTGTATTTATCGTCCTGAAAAAGGTGGGAAATATCTTGCTGACAATTACAGAAATTAAAATCACAAAGACATGAATTCTAAACGAATTAAAATTCATTCCTGTTTCATCAAAAGAAATGATTTTTTCCTTCCCATAAAAAGATATCGAATAAACCCATGCCATAAATGTAAGGAACGCAATTCCATTACATATTTCCTGAAGCGGACTTGGCGAAACCCATGCGCCGAAAACTATGATCAGAATAAATAATTGCCAGTGCCTGAGAGATAGTATTTTTTTCATAGCAATAGTGTATGCAATGATACTTCAGTCATCATTAATTTCTGCCTATAACACAGAGTCTCTTACTTCGTACCTCGTACATCTAACACCGTACATCGTCTCACTTCAACAAATACCCTTCCGCCACTTCATTAAATGCTGTCAGCTGCTGCACTTTCCATGCTTCATCCTTATTCATTTCTTTCATCATGATGTCAGCAACCAATGGCGCTGCTTCAATGGCAGCCTTTGCATCAAGAAACAAAGCCCTTGTACGCCGTGCCAGAACATCTTCCACCGTCATGGCCATTTCATTTAAAACAGCCCATGCCACTTCAGCAACGGTATAGGGAAGTTCAGGATGAATCAACTGAGAATATCCCTGGCCCTGTAAGTAACGGATGGCCGCTGCATCACTTCCGTAATAATATAAAGGATCATTGAAATCAACTTTCTTCATCCAGCCATGCAGCTTCATGGTTTCCGTTTGGCAACGGGTGTAAGCAAGGCCTCCGGTATAGTGAGCTTTCAAAATCACTTCCTGCGCCATTTTTCTGTAGGTTGTCCATTTACCTCCGCTGATATTGACCATACCTCCTTTTGAAACCCAGATGGTATGATCACGGGGAAGTAAGGCCGTTTTCTTTTTGCCCGGCACTTTTACCAATGGACGCAAACCGGCAAACACACTTTTAATATCGCTGCGCTGCAACCCGGTGTGTACATAGCGATTGAAGTGATTGATCACAAACGTAACTTCTTCTTCCAGCGCAACAGGTTCAGCTGTTGGATTATCAACACTTGTATCGGTTGTGCCGATAATTACTTTATCATGAAAAGGAACGGCAAATAATACACGGCCGTCATCGGTACGTGGAATAAACAGGGCCTGTTCGCCGGGAAAAAATTTTTTATCAACCACAATATGAATTCCCTGCGATGGTGAAACGGTTTTTAACAACGCATCATCATCCATCTTCAAAATTTCATCTACAAACACGCCTGTTGCATTAATAACGATGGTTCCCCTTGCCTCATACACTTTACCATCGAGTGCATCTTCAATTACCACTCCTTTCACTTTTTCCTGTTCGTGAATAAGGCGGGTTACTTTGCAATGATTCAATACGGTTGCACTTACATCACCTGCCGTTAATGCAAGCGATACACAAAGTCTTGCATCATCAAACTGTCCATCATAATAAGAAACCCCGCCGCTGAGTTTTTTCCCATCCAACCCTTTAATGTATTCCTGTGTTTTTTTGATGGATAACATTTCTGTTCCTCCCAAACTCAGTTTGGCCGATAAAAAATTATACACTTTCAAACCCAGGCCATAATATAATTTCTCCCACCAGCGGTAAGCAGGTAACACCAGTTTTAAAGGATGTGCAATATGCGGAGCATTCTTCAGCAGCAAACCTCTTTCACGCAGGGCATCTCTTACCAGCCGGAAATTTCCCTGCTGCAAATACCTTACTCCACCATGCACCAGCTTGGTTGAACGGCTGGATGTGCCTTTTCCAAAATCATGCTGTTCTACTACTAAGGTTTTATAACCACGGGCCGCAGAATCAACTGCAGCACCAAGGCCGGTTGCACCACCACCAATGATAATGATATCCCAGTGGTTGGTTGTTTTTAATTGCTGTATTTGTTGAGAACGGTTCAAGTTAAAAATTAAAAGTTTAGGCGTAAAGTTAAGGGATAGATGTTAGTTGCCTGACGGCTTTACCCTAATAACTCATTGCTGCTTTCACCGCCTTTGCCCAGCCACTGCTGAGGCTTTGCCTTTTCTCCTCTTCCATGCCTGGAACAAATTTTCGTTCGATTTGCCACTGCTGCTGAATTTCATCAATACTGCTCCAGTAACCCGTGGCTAACCCGGCAAGATAAGCCGCACCTAATGCCGTTGTTTCCGTAATACGTGGCCGCACAACCGCAGTATTGAGCAAGTCGCTCTGAAACTGCATCAACAAATTATTGACCGTTGCACCGCCATCCACCCGCAGTTCTTTGATCTCAATTCCTGAATCGGCTTCCATGGCTTTTAATACATCGGCTGTTTGATAAGCGATACTGTCTAATGCAGCTTTGGCAATATGTGCAGCGGTCGTTCCTCTTGTAATGCCTACAATGGTTCCTCTTGCATGCTGGTTCCAGTAAGGAGCACCTAAGCCCGTAAAAGCCGGCACAACATACACACCATCACTGTCTTTTACTTTTGCAGCTAATGGTTCAATATCTGTAGATGAACGGATGATGCCTAACCCATCTCTTAACCATTGCACTACTGCACCGGCTATAAACACGGAACCTTCCAGTGCATATTCTGTTTTGCCGTTGATCTTCCAGGCAACAGTGGTTAATAAATTATTTCTGGAAATCACTGCTTTTTCGCCGGTATTCATCAGCATAAAACATCCTGTGCCGTAGGTATTTTTGACCATGCCGGGATGTGTACACATTTGTCCGAACAAGGCACTTTGCTGATCGCCTGCAATTCCGGCAATTGGAATATTTTGTGCAGTGAGAATATTCTGCGTGGTTCCGTACACTTCACTGCTGCTGCGGATCTGCGGCAGCATGTTACCGGGAATATTGAAGATCTTTTCCAGTTCACCATCCCATTGCAGGGTTTGCAAATTCATGAGCATGGTGCGGCTTGCATTGCTTACATCGGTTGCATGTACCTGTCCCCTGGTTAAGTTCCAGAGCAGCCATGTATCAACTGTGCCAAAACAGAGTTCCCCTTTTTCTGCTCTTGCTCTTGCGCCTTCCACATTGTCTAAAATCCATTTCACTTTTGATGCACTGAAATAGGCATCAACCACCAAACCTGTACGCTGCTGAATCAGAATATGCAGGTTCTTCCGTTTTAACTCATCGCAGAAATCAGCTGTTCTCCTGTCCTGCCAAACGATGGCATTGTAAACAGGCTTGCCCGTGTTCCTGTCCCATACAATGGTTGTTTCCCGCTGATTGGTTATACCAATGGCATGAATATGTTCCGTTGTTAACCCGGCATGGGTAATGGCTTCGGCAGCCACTCCCAATTGTGTACTCCATATCTCTTCGGGATCATGTTCCACCCAGCCGGGCTGCGGAAAGATTTGTGTAAACTCTTTCTGTGCAACGGAAACAATGTTTCCGTCGTGATCAAACACAATGGCACGACTGCTGGTAGTGCCCTGGTCGAGTGCAAGTATGTATTTCTTCATAACACATACAAGATATTGAAAAAACTTACTTAAAACAGGATATGGCTAAACCCGATATTGATGTTTGCATCAAAGGCAGAACGGGAGTACACATACACATAGGGCGCTGCTAAAGTTCCGGGATCGTAGTACTGCCAGGAAATGCCTCCATAAAAGTTTACCCTCGTTCTGAAACTGATAAAATAACTGGCTGAAACATTTATACCCGGTGTTATTGCAAAACCCTTTGATTTATCAGAAAAATTATTGAACACATATTGCGATTGAAGATTGAAGGTTCCATTAATCATTGTTCGGTTACTGGGATAATACCCAACGGCATAAAAGGCATTCAGCAATAATCCGGAGCCGGTTGTGTTATATAAATTTGGTTGCTGTGGCGGGTTGTTGCCACTTTGAAACTCAGTTTTGTTTCTTCCCCATTCCTGACCAAACGACAATGAAGCTCCCATACTTTTTTGCCAGAATAAATTAACCGGTTTTTGTTTTTCAATCCCGATTACAGGTTCATACCCATATGTATACCTCCTGATACTTGTTTTAGAAAATACCGGCAGTTTATCTTCGCCTCCATTATACTCCCATTTTACTGACGGTCTTATTCTGAAATAATATATCGTCCCTGCCTGCCGGCCGGGATTAAAAGCAAGTGCCCAGTTATCATTTACCGTGGTGAAATAAGAAATAGAGGATTGCTTCACTAAACGATTTGCCTGAAAGAAAGAATCAATTTTTGTAAGTTCATAAATGCGGCGTATCCTGCTGTCAAATACACGGCGGTTATTAATAGCAGTAAGTAACCTGGCCAGTTCATTCATCTTTTCAGCTGAAATATCCTGATCCAGTAAATTCATTTTTTTAAGATCATTAACTATAAACATGGCCATCTGTGCATCCTGTACATTTTCTAACCTGCCCTTGCCAACTCCGATGGAAAACCTGTCCCGAAAATCTAATGCATTACTGTTTACTGATTTATTTTCTCCCGATAAACGGGTACTGTATGCATTTACGTTGAAATCATTTCCAATTTCAAAAAAAACATTCTTTTTAAAAAAGAAACGATCCATTCTGTTCCAGCTGCCAAGCAGCACTGCAGATCTGTCTTTTATACCCGGTGCTTCAATACGATTGAGACTTGAGCTGTACGACGGGTTCAGACTGAAGGTTGACGTATGCTGCCGTTTATCTGTACTGATGGCTTTGAAATAAATCAAAGAAGGGCTTGAGTTGAATGAACGACGCTGCATGTCGTCTGAGTTAACGTTTTTAGAATCAAACACTCCTCCGTTGAGATTAATATCTAATTCTAACCCCTTTACACCCGGGGTGCGAAATTTATAATCCTTTAACTGAAAAGCAGAATCCTGTGCGTTTGATTGAGCGGCTGTAAAAATGCAGGCAATTAAAATAGTTAAGGTAAATCTGAGGTTCATAAGAGTCAGTTTATAGATGGCTTACGGACAGTTCAAAAGTAAATGTGTTACAATTACCCGTGCTAAAAAAGAATCATAATTTGAAGTAAAGGTTATGTTAAAGAAAACTCTGACTATTTTCGTGAAATAAAATTCCTGAGAAAAATTCCATGAAAATTGAACAGGTCAGCAATAAACAAGCAGAAAAAGGCTTTCTACAGGTAGCTGTTGAACTATATAAAAACGATGCCAACTGGATCCGTCCGTTGGACAAGGATATTATCCAGGTATTTGATCCGCAAAAGAACAAAGCTTTCCGGCATGGTGAAATTGTACGCTGGATTCTGCAATCAGATGATGGCAAACTCATTGGCCGTATAGCTGCTTTTGTGAACAGCCGTTACAAAACTAAAGACGATGAGTTTCCTGTTGGCGGAATGGGATTTTTTGAATGTATCAATGATCAGCCGGCAGCCAATCTTTTATTTGATACAGCCAACCAATGGCTGCAGAGCAAGGGCATGGAAGCAATGGACGGGCCTATCAATTTTGGTGAACGTGACCGCTGGTGGGGATTACAGGTGGAAGGCTTTCAGCAACCGTTGTACTGTATGAATTATAACCTTCCTTACTATCAGCAGCTGTTTGAACATTACGGCTTCAAGGTTTTCTTTAACCAGTATTGTTATTCGCTGAAAGTAAAAGACAAACTCGAAGAAAGATTCTACAGGCATCATGATGAGTTATCAAAAGATCCGAACTACAAAGCCGTTCATGTTAACATGAATGAGCTGGAAAAATTTGCAAGGGATTTTGCAACCGTTTATAATAAAGCATGGGCAGGGCATGCCGGTTTGAAACAGATGGAAGAAAAAACAGCCATCAATATGTTCAATGCCATGAAGCCGGTGATGGATGAACGTATCAGCTGGTTTACTTATTATAAAAATGAACCCATTGCTATCTGGCTAAACATGCCCGATCTCAATCAATGGTTTAAATACCTCAATGGCAAACTCGACATGTGGGGCAAACTGAAATTCATTTGGGTGAAGGCAACCAAACGGAATAAAAAATTCACTGGTATTATTTTCGGCATTGTTCCGGAGTTTCAACGCAAGGGGGTGGATGCATTTATGATTATGGAAGCGGCGAAAGTGATACAGGAACCGATGCTCTACGATGATTATGAAATGCAGTGGATCGGTGATTTTAATCCGAAGATGATGAATGTGGCGGCCAGTCTCGGTACACATATCAGCCGGAAATTAATTACCTACCGTTATATCTTCGACAGAACGAAAGAATTTAAACGGCACCCGCTGTTGTAATCTTCTTAAACAGGAAAACCCTCACATGAGGGCTCTCCTGTAAACCATAAACCTCAACAAGAATTTACCATGATCTTCTGCCTCCGCCTGTTCTGCGGCATTGCATGTTTGAGCGTCCCTGCCTGTTGCCCATACCATAACCGCCTCTCCTTCCCTGCCCCTGTCCCCTGTTAACCGCAGGCCGGGTGTTATTTTCATAATTATCACATACCTTGTTTTTGTTGGCATCAACATAGCCGGGACTGTTTGTATTTGTTCCCGGTGTGCCATTGCCGGGTTTTGTTGTTTGTGCAGACAAAGCTCCGCCGATAGCAACCATAAAGATTGCTGTAAGAATCATCTTTTTCATTTGTCAGTATTTAATTGTTATTAATCTGTTTAGTTCCTGTTCCAGCCTCTTCTATGCTGGTTACCAGGAGAGACGTTTCCTTCATTTTTAAAGAGAGGTTGAAATGCTTTTTCGAGTTCCTTCATCTGTTCAGGAGTACAGAGTTTTTTTATGTTTAAATAAAAATTATACGTTTCATATTTTAATCGGCCATGCAAATCACCAATCTGCTTCGACATTCCATTCAATCGTACAGTATCCGGCACTGCTTTCTGCAACTCCGTAAACATTTCTGTTTTCAATGAATCAATCGTATAAGTTACATCCATTGCGAAAGGACGAAACTGCTGGTTGGCATCACGGAAAGCATCCATTTGTTCATCATTGAAACCAAGTGTTTGTTTCAGGAACCTGCCATTCAGCATATTTCCACCCTGACCGGAATTGATAGCGATGTTATCATTGATTTGATTTTCCCTGTAGTTATGAACCAGGATCGTTCCGATTGTTACTGCATTCATCACTACAAGTAAAACCACCAGCCAGGTTAATATTTGTGTTTTACGCATCATATCCGAAATTATTCATTTCCCATTTGGGTGTAAAAACTAAAGTTTTCTATACTGTTATCATTAATCAATACAACATCAGAAGCATCACTTTTTGTTTGATAAAGATTACCGGCAGCTATTCCTGAAAACACTGCAACAAACAAACCGAATACAATCACTGCTGTTTTCCATACGGGAGACAGCGGCCTTACACTTACCACTTTCTGTTTTTCAATGGCCGCCATTACACGGGTTGATAAAAAAGGGTTGGATTCTGTACTTCTCTCCTCCTGTATAAAATCTTCAATTAACTGATGTATTCTTTTCTCTGAACTCATAACCTGAACGGTTTAATTATTAGACAATTCATTTTATAAAAATCTTATGGCTCCTCCAGCTCTGTTCCTAATTTTTTTTTGAGATTATTTTTTGCACGCAGTATAAGTTGCTCAACTGCACCTTCACTGATTTCCAGAATTTCAGCTACTTGTCTTTGCGGCAGCTCTTCGTATTTAGCAAGCACAAAAGCCAGTCTTTGTTTTTCCGGCAAACCATCAATTGCTTTTTGAATAATTGCCTTTTCAGATTTTTCTGTTAACACCGTCTCTGCCTGTTTGTCCTTTGATGCAATCTGCAGCAGGTCTGACAAACCAACCCAAAAACCGGCACGCTTCCTCTTCTTCAAAAAATTTAAACTTGCATTTACTGCAATGCGGTAAAGCCAGGTAGAAAAAGCCGCTTTTCCGCTGAATGATGAAAGTGACTGATATACTTTTATAAAAACATCCTGTGTAATTTCTTCTGCATCCTCTTTGTTATGCAGTAAACCAATTACCGTACGAAAAACATTCGGCTGATATTTTTTTATCAGCAACTCAAAATCCTGTTGATTGCCATTAAGAATACCCTGTATCAGTTCAATTTCATTCATGCACCTGCCTGTTGATTCTTTTAGACGGTATCTTTTCATTTATCCTATGGGTTACCGCAGAAAAAATGAGTAAATTCTTCTCACTGTTTGAAAGTGAAAAGGTAGGTAATGAACAGGGCATGACATGTAATCAATGTCACTTTCGGTATATATCCGTTTAGAGATAGTGTTAGATGCGCCGGTTATTTAATCAGCATCATTTTAAATGCCTGATGAGCCCATATATGGTGAGGGATGTCTTTTGGAAGCAGTATACTTTCTCCCTGTTTCAGTGTATAAACAGTTTCTCCGATTTTTATTTTTCCTTCACCTTCCAGTATTGTTAAAAAAGCATTCACGGGGGTGGAATGAGGCTTCACTTCCTGCCCGGCTTTTAATGCAAAAAGAATGATTTTATAACTGTCTCCTGTAAAGATCACTTTGTTATTAAACGCTGCGTCGTTGTAATCAACCTGACCTGCCAGCATAAATTTATCAATGTTCATACTATCTTTTTTTAAAGTTGACTGTCCATAAGAATATGTACTGAGGAGTACTGTTACTAAACTTGCTAAAAGGATCTTATACATGTTGTTTCAGGTTTTTGAGTTGAAAGATGTTGAACCCCAGCAGAAAAACTGCTGCTATTTCCATAATGGCACCAATAAGAACAAAATAAGGTGGGGCACCCAGGTAAATTTCAAGTACAATGCCTATGGGCATCAGCATACCGGTTAAGGCAAGAAAGGAAATTACTTTTTTTGTCTTTACTGGTATGTCAAATTTGAGCAGTAAATAACCAATCAGAATATTGAGAAAGGCAAAAAGATTCCCGTGCACATGCGCCAGTCTCGATTCAAAATGTTTACCCGTGGAATATTCATTTATCCATTGTTCTTTACCAGGTGCAAAATCACGCAGGTAAATTAACAGGAACCCGTATAACATAAATACTGCAAGAAACATGAGCCCCCACGAAATGTTGTGTTTGCCTGTCATAAGTAAAATATTAAATCCTGTTCAAGGTCTTTGTTTTAAACGGTGTGTTCTATGATCCAGATCACAAACAGGAAAATGAAACAATTAAATCCTTTGCATTACAGATGCTGCTGTTACCGGAGCAGTTATATACAGTATTGAGCAATCCTATCAATTCTTAAAACCTGTACGCAATACCAGCCGACCAGAAAAAGGAATTACTTAATACTTCCCTGGTTGTTTGCCCGTCTATTGTAATTAAAGATGGATTAACGGGTATTGCAAAAACCGGCGTACAGAAAACAGTCAGCTGTTTAAAGTTGTAACTGACCGGCAAACTGAACTCATAATCCAGCAGTTGAAACTTTGTTGATTCAACCGCAGAAACGGTTATTGTTTGTGTACCTCCTCCGCTTCCATTTCCATAACCATTACCTGTACCGGACCGTTTGTAGCTGTAATATTCGTTGTAATAATTCTGTGTTCCAAAGTTTACATACACGGTTGGCGTAATTTTCAGCTGATCACGGACAGCATAAAATGTATGATTTAATTCTGAACCAAGAATAAAATCCGGTTTAGAGTTGAACGTCATCATTCCATCAACATACACGGTAAGAATATCTTTAAAACTATAACCGGAAAAAAGAGCAGCGTAGCCATTCATTTCTGATTGTACGTTCGTACTGCTGCTGTTAAAAAAATATTTTGTTGCATCAACTCCAGCAATAAAATCGTTCTTACTGTACACATAACCTGCAGTAAGTGTAAACAGATCTACCCTGCTTTCTTTGGCAGATGTGAGATACGAAAATGACCCCTTTGCAAATAAACCGGATTTGTGCGAATACCCGATTACCGGGCTGAGGTATGGAACATCAACGGAATCCTTTCTTCCCGCAAACACAATATTGCTGATATAACTAATTCCTGCTTCTGCATAAGAACTGCTGGTTTTCTGTTTTGACTTTGCAGTATCAGCCGAAGAGGATTGTGCCGGCAGCTTATCAATCATTAACAAGCCTGTATTGAAAATGATGAGCAGCTTTAAAAAGAGAGCTTTCATAAAATGCAATTTACTGAACTGAAAAAGGAGTTGCAATCCTTCAGAAATAAACCTGCAGCAATTGCAACCCCGTTTGATGGTACGGCGGGGAAATTGATGACTGAAGAAATCAATTGACTCCCCTTTTTCTGCTGCCTGTTCCCTGAGTTGAAGGGTGGGTGCGGTTCATGGCTCTGTTCTGTGAGCGTTGTATCTGACCCTGGCTCATTGTCTTACGGTTATTAAATCTGTTCTGATTCATATACCTGTTTCCTTCCA
>Ga0066476_100261_pt1 | contig 13505 bp, 10 predicted proteins | sample LakWasM112_LOW13_2_FD_59558 | JGI IMG/M metagenome (GOLD analysis project Ga0066476, IMG submission 59558) | Freshwater sediment methanotrophic microbial communities from Lake Washington under simulated oxygen tension - Sediment Metagenome 112_LOW13 | ecosystem: Environmental > Aquatic >... | reverse complement strand
TATATCAAAACCCTGATGGATTTTACAAAAACAGAGATGGATAATCTGAATTAATACGATATTTGTACTGCTAAATCAGAACATTAATCATGCCTTCCCGTATCTACGGGAGGGCATTTTTTTAGCTAAGATTTGAAAAAGGGGAAAAAGAAATGAACGATCGAAAATCATTTTCTGTTACTTACCATCAGTATTATTAAAAAGGAGAATGCGTTTCCGCACTCTCCTTCAACTTCTTTTCTCGTTTGATCTTTCAGCTCACTTACATTCATTACACAAACCATTTACCACCATATTGCTTTTGTGCGGCTCAAAACCTTTCGGCAATTTTACATCGGGCACCAGCACATCATCCAGGCAAATTGTTTTACCGCATTCATCGCAAACAAAATGTACATGGTTATCATGATGATGGCCTTCCGCACATTCATGTTTGCACAAAGCATACTTCACTGAATTATCAGCAGAAGGAATGGTATGAATAATTCCTTTCTCTTCAAAGGTCTGGAGTGTGCGGTAAATGGTTACACGGTCAATTTTATCACTGGCTTTTTTTTCAATATCAGCATGCGCCAAAGCACCGGGAGCATGATAAAATAAATCGAGTATCTGCAACCGGCTGTCGGTTACACTCATATGATTTTTCTTCAGTAAATCACGGATCTCTTCACTCATATCTGAAAATTACTTAATTAGGGTTATTCTGAAAAATTCCATTCACAAAACGTGGCCCGTCATAACTCTCACTTAATATAAGACGGATATCAGCATCCAGCTTTGCAAGTTCCTTTTTATTCAATCCGTCATAAATACCACGCACCCTTCCAGCCCTGTCAACCAACGCAAATAATTGCGTATGTACAAATTGTTCTTCAATTGGTGCCGTTGTATTGTTCTGGTCATCAAGAAGGTAACTTTTTCTTGCTGCTTCATAAAGCTTTTCTTTACTGCCTGTCAGTAACATCCATCTTGATCCGTCAATCTTTAAAGAATCAGCATACACTTTCAACCGGGCAACAGAATCCTTATCAGGATCAACCGTATGGCTAAGGATCATAAAATCATCTTCGTTGGCAAAATCCGATGCAATAGTGAGCATGTTTGTATTCATTTTAGGGCAAATACCTTTGCAGGTTGTAAAGAAAAATTCTACCACCTGCACCTTTCCCGTAACCTCCCGGTTGGTAATCGTATCTCCCAACTGGTTCACAAAGGCAAACTCTTTTACCTCACTCATTACGGGGAGCTTTTTTTTCCAGAGATCAGTTCCTGAAAACAAAACCAGGTAAAACACAACCAGCAAAAGGGCAAAAAAGCCAATATAAAACCACAATTTTTTCGACATAGCTGTAAAATAAAGGGTAAAGGTACGAAGGGTATAAAGGCAAATAATGACTTAAAATAAAATTTGCAACACCATTGCAAAATTGTATTTTTGCTGTCCTTTATGAATTTTCGCATTAACTGGGAAGCCTTGGGTATTGGAGCATCGTTAGCCTGTGCCATTCACTGTGCAGTGATGCCCCTTTTTATTACAAGCCTGCCGCTCTTTGGAGTGAATATTATCCATAATATTTTCATTGAAATCCTTTTGCTTGGGTCTGCTTTTGTAATAGGCTTTTCAACATTATGGCATGGCTATAAAAAACATCATCACCATTGGGGTACGCTTGTGCCATTCTCCTTCGGTATGTTGCTATTTACCATCAACCAGTTTGTGGTATTTCCCTATTCTTCGTTTGTATTTGTGATTCCTGCAGTGGTTGCTGTACTCAGTGCTCACATCCTTAACCATCGTTTTTGCAGGGAAGCTAATCACTGTCATGCCAGCGATTGCAACCATTAACAGCATAGTTTCAAAACCAACTTATTTCTAATTCAATGAATTTAAGACCACTTCAACTTTTACGTAAGATCGGTATTGCCGAAGGTGTTTCTTTTCTTGTGCTTCTTTTAGTGGCAATGCCGCTGAAATATATATTTGATTTTCCTTTAGCAGTAAAATATGTTGGCTGGGCACATGGTTTGTTATTTGTTTCTTACGTAGCCATGGCCTGGTTCGTTAAAGAAACTTATAACTGGCCATTTAAAAAGTTTATACTGGCGTTTGTTGCCGCATGGTTACCATTGGGAACATTTGTTTATGACAAACAATTGAAAAAGGAAGAAGCCCTTTTACTAAACAGGTAAAAACAAATGAAAGCAGATCACTCTGCCTTTATATATACTTCATCTTCCTTATCATAAAAGAAAGAGTGGTTCATGTTCTGCTGAATAAAATTTTTCAACTCGGCAGATGTCTGAAATTTTTCATCAATATTTTCTGTAATGGGGCTAAGGGTAAGTCTTGCGCCACTTGGACTGATCTCTACTTTATACAGGTAGTATTTTTTTGTTCCAAAACCCTCCTCCTTTTTCTCAGACAGATTTAAAAACTTCGTTCCTCCTACCTCTGAAATAAATGCTTCATACTCCTCCGGTGTATCATCGGGTTTTGCTTCCTTTTTTACTTTCGTGATTGTGATAATGTAATCATCCTTTTTCTTAATTGTATACATATCATCAGAAGAACTCTTGGGTTCCCATTTGCCCAGCAGCGCAACCGGGTATTTTACTTCCGGTTTATCAATCGTCACTTCGGTTTCATACGGGCAACCCATTAAGAAAAATGAAGCAGTTATAACAGAAAGGAAATACAAAATACGTTTCATGCTTGATTATTGTGTGGCTAAAATAACCTTTCCCTTTCTTTCCTACAACACCTGATTCTGATTCTTATTCTTATAAAAAGAAAAAGCCCCTCGCAGAAGCGAAAGGCTTTGATACTTACAAACAAACCCGAAGTTTACGAAGCAGGTGCCCCGTTTTGAATTTCTTTTATCTTTTCACGGATTTTTCCTTCAATTTCATTAGCCATCTCAGGGTTATCGATAAGAATTTGTTTTACTGCATCTCTTCCCTGCCCCAGCTTATCGCCGTTGTAACTGTACCAGCTTCCGCTTTTTTGAATCACCGCCAGTTCAACACCCATATCAATGATTTCACCTGTTTTACTGATGCCTTCACCAAATATGATATCAAATTCTGCAGCTTTAAACGGAGGAGCTACTTTATTTTTTACAACTTTTACTTTTACACGATTACCAATTGCTTCATCGCCATCTTTAATCTGGCTCATTCTGCGAATATCCAGGCGAACAGATGAATAAAACTTCAACGCATTACCACCGGTTGTTGTTTCAGGGTTACCAAACATCACCCCGATTTTTTCACGCAGCTGGTTAATAAAAATGCAGATAGTATTTGTTTTATGAATAGTGGCTGTGAGCTTTCTCAAAGCCTGGCTCATCAATCTTGCCTGTAAGCCCATTTTGCTGTCACCCATTTCACCTTCCAGTTCACTTTTGGGAACAAGTGCTGCAACAGAATCAATGACAACTACATCCAATGCACCTGATAAAATCAAACGATCAGCAATTTCCAAAGCCTGCTCACCATAATCAGGCTGAGAAATCAATAAATTATCTACATCCACACCCAGTTTCTGGGCATAAGAGCTGTCGAATGCATGTTCCGCATCGATTATGGCGCATATGCCGCCTTTCTTTTGTGCCTCTGCAATGATATGTGTGGCAATGGTTGTTTTACCACTGCTTTCCGGCCCGTAAATTTCAATTACCCTGCCTTTTGGCACACCGCCGATACCCAATGCAGTATCAAGCCCGATAGAACCGGTGGAGATGACTTCAATTTCATGAATCCCTTTTTCATTCATCATCATCACACTTCCTTTACCATAATCCTTGTCAATCTTGTCGATGGTGAGTTTCAGCGCTTTGAGTTTTTCAATGCTCTCTTTGCTGGTGTCCTTGCTCATTTTTTCTTTTTTTGGTTTCTCCAAAATTAAAGTCTCTTCCATAACGGGTTTGTTTATTTGTTCACACTAATTTGTTTAGCAAACATAATACTAATTATTTTAGATGCCAATTATTTTAGCAAAAAAATTTCCTCTGCTTTTGTAAAACCATTCTTCAGCAATTTTAACAGCTTTGACTTGCGCACTTCAACTGTAAGCTTAAATTTGCTGTTCAAATAATACAACGCATGAAAAAACTGATGCTTTTGTTTACTGCTGCCTTTTTAACCGTTGCAGCATTTGCCCAAAACGACCCCAAACCTGCTGCTAAAGGCGTTACTTACGGTGAAGGAACAACCAATACCGACTCTAAGCCTGTAAATGATATGGAAAAGCAAGTACAGGAAAAGGGCTCTTTTTCAGGAAAAATTACAGCAAAGGTTACAGAAGTTTGCCTTGAAAAAGGTTGCTGGATGAAAGTGGATAAAGGCAATGGCGAAACCATCATGGTTCGTTTTAAAGATTACGGGTTCTTTATGCCAAAAAATATTGTTGGACAAACTGTAGTGCTGGAAGGTGAAGCAAAGGAAAAAGAAGTTAGTGTAAAACAGCAGCAACATCTTGCAGAAGATGCCGGAAAAACCAAAGCTGAAATAGAAAAGATCAAAGAAGTAAAAAAAGAAACACAGTTTATTGCAAAAGGCGTTTTAGTCCTTTAATAACTGATCAGAATAACAGAAAAAGCCATCTTAACCGATGGCTTTTTTATTGCCCGATCCTTACCCTGTACGGCTTGTATGAATTTTACAGGCGGCTTGCATCTTCCAAATTCTCTCCCTACCTTATTTGCTTAAACTTATTTTATGCAGAAAATCTTCTTGTCGTTTTCGGTATTTATATTACTATGGAGCTGCAAAGAAAAAGCGGCCCCTCCCCGTGAAGTAAAAGAATACAGTATTGAACAGTTTTATAAAACAGAAGGAGTATCAGGTGGCGCCTTTAATAAAGATGAAACCAAAATACTCATTAACAGCAACCGGACCAATATTTTTAATGTATATGAATTAACCCTGGCCGACACTACAACTAAACCCCTGACCAGCTCAGCGCAGGAATCTTTTTATACAGTTGATTATGTTCCGGGCACTGATCATTTTATTTATACTGCCGATAAAGGAGGTAATGAAAATGATCATCTGTATTTGCAGACTGGCAACGGCTCTGCAAAAGACCTTACTCCGGGAGCAACTGAAAAAGCCTCTTTTTTTGGATGGGCCAAAGACAAAACTCAATGCTACTACACCAGCAATAAACGCAACCCCAAGTTTTTTGATGTATATAAAATGGATACCGCCAAATGGCAGCCCGCTATGCTCTACAAAAATGACAGCGGGCTTGATGTAAACAGCATTTCTTTTAATGAACGATACCTGGTACTGACCAAATCAGTTACAACAGACAAAAATGAAATGTACCTGTTTGATGCGCAAACTAAAGAAACAAAACAGCTTTCAACAGACAGCCTTGGTGATGCCACATACGCCCCTGCAGGATTTGAAACTGATGATGCTTTTTTATATTATATAACCAATGAAGGAGAAAATTTTACCTACGTTGTAAAATACAATCTGCTGAAAGGCACAAAGGAAAAATTTTTTGAAACCAGCTGGGATGTAAGTTATATGTTCATCAGCGAAAACGGGAAGTATCATGTAATCGGCATCAATGAAGATGGAAGAAACAAAGTGTTGCTGTTTGATCATGTAAGTGGTAAAGAAGTAGAAATGCCCGGGCTCGAAAGTGGTTATATCTCCGGTGTGAACATATCGCCCAGTGAAAAAAACCTGCTGCTGAATGTAAGCAGCGACAGAAGCCCGATGAATCTTTACTGGTATAATTTTGATTCGAAAGAATTGAAACAGTTAACCAGCACCCTTACAAAAGAAGTTGACCAGAACGATCTTGTAGATGCAGAAATTGTCCGTTTTAAATCATTCGACGGGCAGGAAGTTCCGGCTATTTATTATAAACCCCACAATGCTTCTCCAACCAAAAAAGTTCCTGCATTAGTTTGGGTACATGGCGGTCCGGGTGGACAAAGCCGTGCAGGTTATTCCAACAGTATTCAATATTTAGTGAACCATGGTTATGCTGTGCTGGCTGTAAACAACAGGGGCAGTAGCGGGTACGGAAAAGCATTTTACAAAATGGATAATCAGAATCATGGTGATAAAGATTTGAAGGATTGCGTATGGGGCAAACGCTGGCTGGCACAGCAGGATTATATCGACAGTACAAAAATCGGAATATACGGTGGCAGCTATGGCGGCTTCATGAGCCTGGCAGGTATTATTCAGTATCCAAAAGAATTTGCTGTTGCCGTAGATCTGTTTGGCGTTGCCAACTGGATGCGTACATTGAAAAGTATTCCTCCTTACTGGGAAAGTTTCCGCAAAGCGCTTTACACGGAAATGGGTGATCCTTTCACTGCAGACTCTGTTCGGTTAAAAAACATTTCTCCCTTGTATAACACGGATAAGATTAAAACACCGCTGCTTGTTTTGCAGGGCACAAATGATCCACGGGTATTACAGATCGAAAGCGATGAAATTGTTGCAGGTGCAAAAAAGAACGGAACAGCCGTTGAATACGTTCTGTTTCCTGATGAAGGGCATGGATTTGTAAAAAAAGAAAACCAAATGAAAGCATCGGGTGAAACGCTGAAGTTTCTGAATAAGTATTTAAAGAAGGAAGAACCGGCACCAAAACTAAACTAACTGTTCATAAAACAAAAACCCCGGCTGCAGTAAACAGCCGGGGTTTTTTAATGGAGGTTTTTCAATATTATTTCGCTTTATTCAGCTCCAGTAATACAGTTACATCAACATCTTTACCTACAACCAGGCCACCTGCTTCAGTTGCACGGTCCCATTTAAGGTTATAGTCAAAACGGTTAATGGTAGTCTTTGCTTTAAACCCTGCTTTGTCGCCACGTGTGCTTGTTGCAATACCGCCAAATGTTACATCAAACTTTACAGGTTTGGTTACATCACGAATCGTGAGGTTCCCTGTAAGTTCATACTTGTTTCCCCCCTTGGGAGTAAAGCTGGTACCTGCAAAAGTTATTGCCGGAAATTTTTCAGTGTTAAAGAAGTCATCACTCTTTAAATGTTTGTCCCGGTTCTCATTGTCTGTATTGATTGAATTTACATCTACGGTGAAATTAATCTTTGCATCACTCCAGTCGGCTTTCGTATGCTCAACGGTACCATCAAATACCTTAAAAGAACCTTCTGTTTCTGCAACAACCATATGTGTTACGGAAAACTTCACATTGGTGTGTGCTTTATCAACCGTCCATTTACTAACAGCCTGCGCAGAAGCAGCTGTTGTTACATTGTATTCCTGTTTAGGTAAAAAAGCTGCAAGTACGGCTACGGAACCGATTGCCAGCATAGAAAATAAAATACGCTTCATAATTAAATTGATTGGTTTAGTGTTTAAACATCGACAAAAATAAGGCCGCTTGTTCAAAAAACCTGTTAAACTTTTGTTTAGACCTGTTAACTGATGCCGCAAATAATTATGCGGAAACTGTTTCGGAACCCAGCCGTTTATAAAAAACATTTGGAAGCACGGTATTGTTTCCTCAATTTCAAGATTCCTAAACCAGCTTAACATGAGACTAATTGCTCTGGCCGCCACGGCCTTTTTGTTCTTTTCTGTATCTGCGCAGGTAAAGACCGAACAGTTTAAAAATCTTAAACCCCGTAATATCGGCCCGGCAGGAATGAGTGGCCGTGTAACTGCCATCGATGCGTTGCATAGCAATCCCGAAACAATTTTTGTTGGGGCAGCAAGTGGCGGTGTTTGGAAAACGGATAATGGCGGTGCTAACTGGAAACCGTTGTTTGATGATCAACCCCTGCTCAATATTGGTTCTATTAAAATACAGCAAAGCAACCCTGATGTAATTTGGGTGGGAACAGGAGAAGGAAATCCCCGTAACTCATTGAATCTTGGTGAAGGTATTTTCAAGACACTCGATGCCGGTAAAACATGGAAGAGAATGGGACTGGAAAAAACAAGAAACATCCATCGCATACTGATTGATCCGAACAACCCGAATACGGTTTATGCTGCAGCAATCGGAAATCCTTATGGTATACACAGCGAACGTGGTGTTTATAAAACAACAGATGGCGGCGCTACATGGGAAAGAATACTGTACACAAATGATACAAGCGGTTGTGCTGAGCTGGTAATGGACCCCTCCAATCCCAACAAATTAATTGCCAATATGTGGCAGCACCAGCGTAAACCTTACAATTTCAACAGTGGCGGACCCGGAAGTGGTTTATATATTACAGTTGATGGTGGAAAGAACTGGAAGAAGTTAGGCAAAGAAGAAGGAATACCTGAAGGCCCGCTTGGACGAATTGGTTTGGCCTTTGCAGCCAGTCAGCCATCAAGGGTTTATGCAAAAGTAGAAGCAACGAAAAACGGTTTTTATAAAAGTGATGACGGCGGTTTTACATGGGCGTTAGTAAACAGCGATCCTGCCCAAATCACTGATCGTCCGTTTTATTACCAGGAAATTTATGTGGATCCGAAAAATGAAAACCGTATTTATGATATTCACTCAACGGTAACCATCAGTGAAGATGGTGGCAAATCATTCACTACATTAATTCCATACAACGGTATTCATCCTGATCATCATGCTTGGTGGATTCACCCGACAAACGCCAATCTCATCATTGAAGGAAACGATGGCGGTATCGGTATCAGTAAAGACCGTGGTAAAACCTGGCGCTTTGATGAACAGTTAGCTTTTGGTCAGTTCTACCATATCAATACAGATAATGAAATTCCTTATAATGTAATGGGTGGGTTACAGGATAACGGAAGTTGGCGTGGCCCTGCCTATACATGGATTGATGCAGGCATCCGCAACTATTACTGGGAAAGTCTTTGGGGTGGTGATGGCTTTGATGTTGTGCCAGATCCGGAAGACAGCAAATGGGTGTATGCTATGAGCCAGGGAGGATCTGTTGGACGTTATAATATTACAACCGGCCAGCAGGAATTTATTAAACCACCTGCTCCTGAGTCAAGAACAAAATTGCGCTTTAACTGGAACAGCGCCATTGCATTAGATCCGTTCGACAGTAAAACAGTTTACTTTGGTAGCAATGTATTGCACAAGAGTATCAACAAAGGAACCAGCTGGGAAATTATTTCGCCCGATTTAACAACCAACAATGCTGAACAGCAGAAAGAAGAAACAGGTGGATTAACATTAGATATTACAGGTGCTGAAAATTATAATACCATCATGGCGATTGCACCTTCAGCAAAAAATAAAAATGTAGTATGGGTGGGAACAGATGATGGCAATGTGCAGCTTACACAGGATGGAGGAAAAACATGGACCAACTTCCGTGGAAAAATTCCGGGAATGAATGTCGGTTCATGGATTACACAAATCCAGGCAAGCCGGTATAATGAAGGTGAAGCCTTTGTTGTAAGCAATGATTACCGCCGTGGCGATTTCAGCATTACTATCTTCCGCACAAAAGATTTTGGTAAAACCTGGGAGAATATTCTCGCCAACAAAGGTTTAAAAGGATATGCTTTGTGTATGATTCAGGATCCGGTTCAACCCAACTTGATTTTTGTTGGAACTGAAAACGGGTTGTGGATCAGCTATGATAATGCAAAAACTTTTTCGCAATGGACAAATGGTTATCCATCTGTATCAACTTATGATTTAACCATCCAGGAAAGGGAAGCCGACTTGGTAATTGCAACCTTTGGCCGTGCATTATGGGTACTCGATGATATCCGGCCACTCAGGGCTTTTGCTGCAGCTAACGGTTCAGTGCCAACAAAAAAACTCAGCATGTTTGAACCTCCGGTTGCTTACCAGGCTACAGTTAAAAATGCACCGGGTTACGAATGGAGTACATGGGGTTTGTATGAAGGCGAAAACAGGAGAAGAGGCGCCATGCTTTCTTTCTTTGTAAAACCAGCAGACATAAAAGATACATCCAAACAAAAAATGGATAGTGCCTGGGTTAAATTTTTTGATGAGCAAAACAAACAGATCAGAAGTTATAAAGTAAAAGCCGATACCGGCTTCAACCGTATCTACTGGGGATTTGAAACAAAAGGTAACCGCCGTCCCGGTTCACCAAAGCCAAGACCGGGAGCACCCGAACCTTTTGGTGGCATGCAGGTATTTCCCGGAACTTATAAGGTTGTTCTTGCACTTGGAAAAGATAGTGATTCAGCAATGGTAACTGTAAAAGCCGACCCGAGAATTGAAACAAAAAAAGAAGTGTATGATGCAAAGAAGAAAATGATTGACCGTTTACAGGTAAGTACTGATAAACTAACGGAAGCTATTGACCGCATTACAGAAGCCGAAGAAGCAATTGCAAAAGTTGAAAACTCTTTACGGGGTGTAGAAGGAAAAGAAGCAGACAGTTTACGAAAAGCTGGAACTGCTGTCAAAACAGAAATCAAGAAAATCAGGGAAAGTATTTTCGGACGTACTGCAACCGAAAGGCAGGGCATTACCCGTTTTGCTGACATTACTACCATGAGTATTCTGCAAAATGCGAGCGGTGAAATTATGAGCAAGATTGCTGCACCAACTGCACAAACAGAACGGCTGGTTGCTGAAGCAGAAACAGCGGTTAAAGAATCAGTTAAAAAAATCAACGAGTTTTTTGATAGCAAATGGAAAGCTTACCGCACACAGGCTGAAGCAACACCCATGAAATTATTTAAAGATTATAAACCGATTGAATAAAAAAGATTGAGCAATTGAAAACCCCGGCCTTTGCCGGGGTTTTTTGTAACATATTGCATTTGGGTATTTTATTTCTTATTTTGTTTCTTCTAACAAAATCTGATATGAATAACCAACATTGTATTGCCCTTCTTCTGTCCTTCTGTGTCCTTACACAAGCAAATGCACAAACAAGAAAGTTTAACCAGAATTCAGCCAGGAGTAATAACGCAAAAGCCTACAGCAGCTTGCCTGATGCATGGTCTTTTGGGTTGAGTAATGGTGCTGCATTCAGTTTAAAGAGCAATGAAAATACTCTGTTCAGGGGAAATGGTTTTGCTTCTAAATTTACCGGTCAGTATTATTTTGGAGCAATCGGAATTGGCTTCAACAGTGGGTTTACAACCGGCAAACTAAGTACGGAAGCAATTGATGCGTTCATTACAGAAAGAAAATTTACAGGTGCCGCTGTAACAACGGGGAATCCGTTCAACTCCTATTTGCTTGCAGGACCTTCTTTTCGTTTAGGGCAAAGAGTACAGTTAAGTGCAGAAATAAAGGGAGGCCTTTTCTTTAATCAAAGCGGAAGTATCAACATTGCTTTACAGGGAGCAACAAGACCTCTTTACCGTTTTGAAAATAGCGGGAAGAATCTCTACCCGGGTTTAAATGGAAGTATGTCTGTTGCTTACCCGTTAACAAAATCATCCTCGTTAATGCTTACAACCGATTTCCTGCAAACATCTTCCTCTGTCCGTGTATTTGATCCGCAAAGAGGAATTGATATTCCAACTGAACAGAAACGAAGAACACAATTGTTTACTGCAGGTGTTTCATTTATCAAAACATTTGAACTAAAACCAAGAGATACACAAACCGGTCAATCCAGCGGGAAACAAAATCATGAAGTCAAATCACCACGAGATACGCAAACAGGGCAGTCAAGTGGAAAAATGGCAGGCGATGAAACAGGTGGCAGTATTCTTCATCCTGATCAGCCCGCTCTCATCAAAACAAAAACAAAATCGAATCAGTCGAACGATCGTACAACACAAAGCTGCGGACCTGTTACTCAAAAAACTACAAACCCCGATGGTACAACAGAAGAAATAACCTTTGCATGTCCTGATGATGCGTTGAATTATCAGCAACGGAAAGGCGATATGCCCAACCGTATTTCAATGAATGTAACAACGCCTAAACAAACGCAGGGAGCAACCTTTGGTGAAAAAGTAAATGCAGGTTTACATGCAGCTGGCAGTGCTCTTGCACAGGGAGCCTCATTACGTGGAGCAAATGTTCTTTCAGGAAAAATTATTCACCGGTCTGCACAAAGCAGTACAGGAATTGTGAGCAATGCTGCGGTATCAAGTGTTGGCAACCTGAGTGGAGGAAGCGGAAGCGGCGCTGCTGCTGCATCTTATGCAGCAACGGGACGAATGGCAAATCCCGGTGCAACAGTAAAATTATATGCAAGAGAAGCAGGAAGTGGAATGGCAACCGGAAGGAGAACTTATCAGCCAATATTTTCTGATGGTCATTCTCAATCAGACATCTGTAACCCCTGCCTTGCAGTTGTAAAAAATCCTGTATATAATGACAAAGGAACAAGTGGAACAAACCCGCTTAGTACTGATAAAAAAGCTTCTGCTACAAATGATGAGGATTGTGATGGACTGGCAGAAGGCTTAACCGTTTACCTTATTGACAGAACCTCAGGTGCAGCTGTAGCTACGACTACCACCAATCATTGCGGTGATTACTGGTTTGCGAATGTACCCGATGGACAATACACCGTTGAGGTATCAGGATCTTTCCTCAGCAAAAAAGGATACGATTATTACCAGGCTCAATCACAAATGAATGTTGCAGGTGAAGTATCGGCACCGAATGAAACATGGCAGCATGTGATCTACAATCCCGATCAAACGGAAACCAATACAGCCATCAGTAACATAGGGATCATCGTTGCTGATAAAGATGGTGACGGTCAAATAGATTTTTTCACCGCTACAGGAAGCTTTGCTGATGGAACTTCCAGAGATCTCACTTCGAAAAGTACTGTGAGCAATACAAATCCCAAACGTATTCTTATTTCACTGCAGGAGCTTACTCAGAAAGCAATCATCAACACATCACGTTCCAATATAAAGCAGATCGCTGTTTCTGTAAATAACAATGGAACTGTTGACCAGGTAACAGCATCGTTTACAGATGGAACGACCCGTGAAATAACTTCCATGGCAAGGTTAAAACCGCATCCAAATGTTGTACAGATGAATATTGCCGTTGCTGATGTGGATGGCGATGGTGCTGCCGATTTAATCTGGAGCCCGAAAAGTAATCTTTGTATCAGTGCTAAATCTGCCAGCCAGAATAAATCAGAAATAGATGAAGCCGTGTTTACCGGCAATGCTGCATTTGTTTCTGTTATGCCCGTTGCAATTACAGATGTAAACGATGATGGTGTTCCTGAATTATTTATAGGCAGAAATACAAACAATACACAACAGGGAAACGGGGCGTCGCTTTTAGGCGGGGCATTGCCCGGAGGCGCAGTGATCAGTGCAGCCATGCGGCCCGGAGGTCCCATTGGAGGAATTATTGTAAAAGGCGGAAAAAATCCCGGAGGTCAAATGAAAACAGTTTCTACCAATGAAAATGGCGAGTTTGAGTTTCCCGGTTTAACGGAAGGTAACTATACGTTTACTGTTGAATCGGCCTATGTGATCAGCGATGCAATTGATATTGATTTAGGGGATGATAAAGGAACAGAAAAAAAATCTGCACCCAAACAAACCCAGGGTGCAACTTTTGGTGAAAAAGTAAATGCCGGGCTTGCTACCGGTA
>Ga0066476_100253_pt1 | contig 13671 bp, 15 predicted proteins | sample LakWasM112_LOW13_2_FD_59558 | JGI IMG/M metagenome (GOLD analysis project Ga0066476, IMG submission 59558) | Freshwater sediment methanotrophic microbial communities from Lake Washington under simulated oxygen tension - Sediment Metagenome 112_LOW13 | ecosystem: Environmental > Aquatic >... | reverse complement strand
ATCAGTTTGGTCATCTCTATTATAAAACACCCTTCTCTTTCTTTCACCTCGTTGTTGAATACCGATTTGTGGGTGAACTGCAAAAGGGGGCGCCTTCTTATACCTTACGCAACAGCGGTGTGATGTTTCATTCGCAGGATCCACGAACCATGCCTAAAGAACAGGACTGGCCAATCTCCGTTGAAATGCAGTTCTTAGGCGGCCTGGGTGATGGCAAACCAAGACCAACAGGCAGCATGTGTTCGCCCGGTACTGATGTTGTATACAAAGGAAAAATTGCAGAGTCGCATTGTATTACATCTTCTGCCAAAACCTATGACGGTGAACAATGGGTGAGGGCCGAGTTGATTGTACTCGGCGATTCACTGATCACACATATCATTAACGGCGATACGGTGTTACAATATTCTAAACCGCAAATCGGTGGTGGTGTTGCAAACCGTTACGATCCGAAAATTAAAATTGATGGCACACCGCTAAAAAGCGGATTCATTGCTTTGCAGAGTGAAGGTCAACCGGTTGATTTCAGAAAAGTAGAGATCATGGATTTGTCGCCCCGTAAATAGATTTTTACGTCACGTTTAATTAGCCCAAACATTGCTGCATATGCAGTTGAACTGCAGCGGTTGAATTTTGTTTCCTACATCAGTTTATTCTTTTCAGCATACCTGAGTATGTATGGTTTTAAAAACTCTTCACGTTCGGAAGGATTCATCTCCGGCACTCGTTCCAGGTTCCGGAAGTGCGGCCACCCGGTATCATCCACCCACATGAGTTCAAAATATCTTGCAGGAGCAAGTATGGTGCAAAGAGCCATCTGCTTTAGCTCCATTCTTTCTTTTTCTGTAAAGTTTTTGGGGGGGCGGCCGGATTCATACACACCAATAAACATCAAAACATTGTCCAGGTCGGGTGCGGTGCCCAATCGTTCTTTTACTTTCAGTTCAAATTTATTCCAGCGCTGCTGTTCGTCCTCGGGTAGCATTCAGCAAAGTTAAAAGAGCACTTCTGCCTTCCCGAATTTCGACCACTGAGATATATCAGGTTTTGCTATGATCATTTCTTCTCTTTCTGTACCTTACTGTCACAGCATGAAGGTCTCCTCCATCTTAAAAGCAGGATTTATTACGGGCACGCTTGATATCTGTGCTGCTTGTTTACAGTATTTTCTCAGAACGGGAAAGAGCCCGGAAAATGTGTTGAAGTTTGTAGCAAGCGGCGTGTTCGGCAAAGAAGCGTTTACCGGTGGCGGCTTCATGAGTTTTTACGGTTTGCTGTTTCACTACCTGGTAGCATTCAGCTTTGCCGCCTTCTTTCTCTTTCTTTACCCAAGGCTGAAATTTTTTTCGTACAATCTCCTTATAACCGCTGTTTTGTATGGACTCTTTACCTGGGCCGTTATGAACAGGATTGTTCTGCCATTATCCAACGCCCCGGCAATTCCTTTTACATGGCCGGGTGCAGCAATGGCCGCAGGTATCCTGTGTCTTTGCATTGGATTACCGCTTGCAATACTTGCCCGGAGAAAAGTATAATACAATTACCAGTTCGCTGTATTCCTGATACGGTTTACTAAATCGTGATAAATTTTCTGCATCATTTCACCCATTGCTTCTTCCTTGCCCGGTGCCTGCTGACTGCGGCTGCGATTGATCAACGTCCAATCGCTGTTATCCAATGCTCGATTATCTCCGCTGTAATCAGCAAACTCAAGTATATAACGGTATTCAGAAGGCAGCTGGTCCCATTTAACCTGGGTTCGGTTAATTGCATCTGTCACAATCATGTTCATATCCCCGTTAGCGGTTAACTCTCTTGTAGTAACAACAACCGTTGCAGTAACTGTTTGATAAATCGGCCTATTGGCTGTGTCTTTGCCTGTCTCTATTTTTTTATACCGGTTATATGTTCTTGTCCGGTCTCTGGGATAATCAAATCGAAGGTTTTTCCACACAAGATCAACGACCAGTTCGGGTGATGCGTTTGCTCTCCGTAATGCATATTCATCATAGAACCTGGCCGGGATGTTTAAAGCAGCTTGTCCGCCAAGGTCCCGGAGTATATTGCTGTGTGTTACTCTGTCTTTATTACTGTACTGATTCCAGCTCCAGCCGCCGGCACCAAAATCATCGTATTGAATCGTATTAATGAGCACATTAATAATACTGCGATCATATACTTCCTTCATCAGCTGTTTAGCATCCTTATAGTTGGGCGCAAAGCGGAGTGTATTCTGAAAAGCATAATAGGCTTCTTTCGAATCTTCACGGTTATTCAGCTGCATCTGCTGTTTACCATATTCATAGCTGTCAAATGCTGCAGAATCTTTTGTTGCAACTAATTGCGGATAAAAGTTTACGGGGTTAACCGAACGCAGGGCATAAGCGCTGAGGCTGATGGTTTCGTACATGCGCTGCAGTCCTTCCATCTCGGGAATGATCTTATCCCACTTCTGCGGCACAGGATCGTAGCGGTAGTTTTCCAAACGTTGCGTGGCTTTGAAATAAGCATTGTTGTAAACATCCTTTATGTCGGCGATAATTTTTTCATCGCCTCCCTTTTTGTTGAGTCGGTTTATGAGCGTTGCCAGATCTTTTTCATCAGATCTTGTGCTGTTTTTGCTTCCCTTGCAGGATGAAAGCGAAAAAGTAACGATGAGGATGATAACCGGTAAAAGTTGTTTCATGATTATGGGATTTTGGTTCATATTTACTTATTCAAAGCAAATACCAACATATAATATGTTCAAATTTTTAACAAATCTAACTAAGTCTGCCCGAATCGGGTAGATGTGCTATTTATAGTGAGGTTCAAAATATTTCCACAACATCGCCGATAGTTTTCTTGTGAGTACCCAGGCTTCGTTATACGCATCCCAGCTCTGATCTTTATTGTTTTTTGTGATGATACAAAACACGTAAGGTTGGTGCGGACCATTAACCAGAAGCACCTCACTTCTGCTGGCATTCACGGCTCCGTTTTTGCTGAACACTTCTATTGAAGGCGGCACCTGTGAAATGGCTTCTTCATCCCAGTAATTCCGGCTCAGCATACGCATCATGCGGATACAGCTGCTGTCGCTGAAAACTTCCCTGCGGTAAATTTTTTCAAGAATGGTTGCCATCTCCCTCGGTGACGTCTGCCCCCAACCATAGATATTTCTATTCTCTTCCCGTCCGGGTGTACGGGAGTTAACCCTGGTTAAAACAAATCCAAGGCTGTCGATAATTTCATTGATGCGGACGCCGGTGCCGGCAATACTCTGTAACCAAAGGCTGGCCGTGTTATCGCTGGTGGTTAACATCAGCATCAGCAGTTTCGACAATTCAATACTTTCATTATGCTTAAAAGAACCAAGAATATCTGATCCTGCATACAGCAATGAATCTTTGTAAACAAAAGACTGATGATAACCAAGTTCCCCCTTCTGCATCTTCTCCATAACACCAAGAAGAATGGGAATCTTTACGATGCTTGCTGTTGGAAAAACGGTATCGGCATTAATCGCTACGGTTTTTCCCGTTTTGATATTTTTAATGTACACACCAATGTCGCCATTGAAGCCCTCAACCAGCGCTTCCACTTTTGCCTGAAGTTGGTGATCTGTTTTTTGCGCAGCACAATAAAGGATGCTCATCAAACAAACAACTGCAAGAAAAAAAAGCTTCATGTAGTTTACTGATGGGCTGATGTCGTATCCGTTTTCCAGTCGTTGAAATCAAGATCAGTCCAGGTGGTTGCACGTGCATGAGCTCCGCTTGCAAACAGAAAATCCACATGATTGATTCCTTTGGTTTCAAGGAGGTTCAACGCTGCAAATGTTAGATACTGCTCTGCTCCGGTACTGCCGGCCCTGTCAGTTAACCATTCTGCTTTGGGAATAGATACAAACAAAGTGTCGTTCGACATGTGATCAAACGTCAGCTTCACTTCCGCATAGGTTTTATTAATGCCGTTGATAAAGGCCTGCGGAACGGTTACAGAATCTTTGGGAGCAAAAATCTTTTTTCTTGAGCGGTCTTCAGCTGTACAATCCCACACAAGAAGTGTGTCTGTCTCGAACCACTGCTGGGGTTGAGTGGCGGTTTCGTTGCCTTTGTTTTTGTCTGATGAGCTTTCATTATTACAGGAAATCACCAGTGCAAAAAACACGATGGCTGTTATATATCGGATCATATCCTAAAGCTACACAACAGTTGGCAAGATGAAGAATGAATGTTTAAATTCGTTGAAATTTTTCTTTTATGGGTAAACGGAGCTCTTATCTTGACCTGGTTCTTAACCCCTTTAACCTGTTGCGAACCAAAAATATCCTCAACGTTAACCCAACCCTCCCGCCCGAACGAAAGGAGCCTGAACAGATTAATCTTTTCGTTTATGATTATGATGCTGAAAATATACACGAAGAGCGGCTGAAAGATGTCAAAGATTGCTTTGTATACAAACACTCCTCCCGTGTTACATGGATTAATGTAGACGGTCTTCGCAGAAAAGACATTGAAGAAATCTGCAATCATTATAATATTCACCAGCTGGTGCAGGAAGATATTCTGAGTATCGGTCAGCGGCCTAAAATGGACGACATTGATGATGTAATTTTCTGCCTGCTGAATATGCTTTACTTCAACGAAAAAGATTCAACCGTTGAAACAGAACAAATCTCCATTATACTTGGAGAAAAATTTGTGCTGAGTTTTCAGGAAGACGCCTCAAGGGATGTATTTAATCCGCTGAGAGATAAACTGCAGTTCCGGAATAACAAGATCAGGCAGAGCGGAACAGACTATCTTTTTTATACCCTGATTGATTTAATTGTTGATAATTACTTTGTTGTAATGGAAAAACTCAGCGACAAAATTGAACTGCTTGAAGAAGATATTGTTCGCCATGCCAACAAAAGATCATTGGCAAGAATTAATCAACTCCGTAAAGAAATGATTGTACTGAAACGGAATATTGCCCCGGTAAGAGATATGGTGAACGGTATTTTACGCAGTGAAAGCCATTTGCTGGAAGAGCGTACAGAAAAGTATTTCAAAGACGTATATGATCATATTGTGCAGGCAAATGATCTTGCAGAGAACTATCGTGATATGATGATGAACCTCCACGATCTCTATCTCAGTAATGTAAACCTGAAAATGAACGAGGTAATGAAAGTAATGGCCGTGGTTACCTGTTTGCTTGCCCCGGCTACGGTTATTGGCGGAATTTTCGGGATGAACTTTGAAAGCATTCCCTGGCTGCATAATCCATATGGTTTTTTTATTGCCATGGGTCTGATGCTTATCATTCCCGTAGTAATGATTTACCTGTTTAAAAAAAGAGGGTGGTTTTAATTATAAACTTTATTGAATGAAATATCTGTTTCTTTTAGCTCTGAATTTTTTCTTTCTCACGGCAGGGGCTCAAACAACCCCCGAAGCAAACCTGGAAAAACTGAAACTGGAATTACCTCCGGTTTCGAAACCAATTGCCAACTATGTAAAGTTTGTAAGAACGGGTAACCTGATTTTTCTCTCGGGTCACGGACCGACAAAACCAGATGGAACAACTATTACCGGTAAGGTTGGCAAAGACCTTACGCTTGAACAGGGTTACGAGGCAGCAAAAATAACCGGGTTGAGCTTACTCGCTACACTGAAAGATGCATTGGGTGGTGACTTAAGCAAAGTAAAACGCATTGTAAAAGTGAGTGGCTTTGTAAACTGTCAGCCCGACTTTACCGAACACCCGAAAGTAATAAATGGCTGCAGCGATTTGCTTGTTGCAGTATTTGGTGAAAAAGGGAAACATGCAAGGGCAGCAATGGGAATGGTCGCTCTTCCTTCAAACATAGCTGTAGAAATAGAACTTATTGCTGAAGTAGAATAAACGGTTAAAAATGCTCCATGCTTTTGAGCATTTCGTATTCAGTTTCAAAGCTTCTGTGTTTAAACCAACCTATAATGGCGCCGCCACCCAGCCAGAAACAGATTTCCAGGAAAAGGAAAATAAACCCCATGATATTAAAGTAAAACCCGGTAAACGCTTTGGGATCAAAAAACAACTGAATCATTTTAATAATCAACATACAGATTAAACCTTCACGTAACACCCCGTTATACAGAATATATTTCCATTTTGGGGTTGCTCGCTGCTTTTCCCATTTTTTCAGAAATTTCCGTTGTCTCGGAGTAAGCCTGTAAGGATGGTAGTTACGAAAATCGTTGAATGACACCGTGGTTTATGTAATTGATTTGGGTTGTTTAAAAATTGGTACGGTACTGCAAGGTTCGCCGTACATAATGCTTTTCACGATTGGTCTTAAACGATTTGTTATTTCCAGATAGGCGGCTTCCGGTATCGGCTCGTCGCCGCATCCTTTAATTACCACCCGCTGCTCTTTATATTTTGAAATATCTGCTGCTGCAATTGCATCAAGTAATTTCTTTTTAACCCACTCATCCTTTGTTCCCAAAAACAATTCTTTTGCAGCCGGCTGTAAATGAGCAGCAACCAGCATGTATGCCCACATGGGAATAACGGCATCTGCACTGCAAACAACAACAACCGGTTTATTCTGAAAAGGCTCAACCGCCATTTGCTGCAACCCGGCCCTGAATTCTTTTTCTTTAATAATCAACCCCATGAACAGGAACTCTTTCAAATCAAAAACAACCGGAGTTTCTTTCGAAAGAAAATCAGCCAGATCAATGGTTAACAAAGAACTTTCTGCCACTTTATTTACTATCACTTCACTCATATTAAAAATTTGCTGACAGTAAATTTACTTCAAATATGCGTTATACATTTTACCCAAACAACGGACACGTATTTTTTCATCGTTCCTTTCGTAAAACTACTGTTAATAAAAATGGGCATAACTTTCGTTATGCCCATCATTTATATAAACCTTGTCGGTTTAATAGAACTTAATCCTGTTGTCAGTAACCTTGGCTGCTTTGCGTAAGGCCTGAACAGATGCACCACCCGCACTTTGTTTCATATTCTGTTCCATCTGCATACGTCTGAAGTTATAATCCATATCTCCGGTGGGCCTTAAACTTACATTTTCAGCACGAATAACAAACACACCGGCATTGCCTGCAATCGGTTCGCTTGCTTTTCCTTTTAATTCGGGATTAAATGATGCACCATTGAGTTTCGGTTCCATTCCTACACCTGGAATAAACGGAGCCTGGAAACTGATGCTGTCGGCACGAAGAACATTTGTTTTGAAAGAAGTTGCAATTGCATTCAGGTCCCTGTTGCTGCCAATCTTTGCAATAATTTCTTTTGCCTTCTTTTCGTTACGTACGATATTTTCAACCTGTGGTCTTGCTGTTTTAGCATCAGGTATACCTTCTTCTTTTTCTTCTGCAATCAGCGCAACAATAAATTTATCGCCCAGGCTGGTTGGTTCTGACACATGACCCACTTTGTTTTCATAAACCCATTTGATCAGGCTTCTTGCACTTCCAATTCCGATAATACTGTAATCAGTAGGTTTAATTTCAGCAATACGAGGCGACAGTTTATTCTTTGTAACGGCAGCTTCAAACTGTTTTGCATTTCTGCTTTCAGCAGCAAAAAGTGCAGCAGCGGTGCTGGCAGAATTAGTCGTTTCATCGCTTGGTTCCACTGCTTTGGAGAAATAAGCGATTTTATAAGCCGGCTCAAAATTTTTCTGTTCCAATACCTCAACATAAAAGTATCCGAAATCAGTTTTGATTACCTTTTTACTTCCCTTGCCGTCAAAGAAAACAAAATCAGCAACCGGTTTTGTAAAAGATTGAAGCAGGTTTTCAAATTGCTGAGAAGAGAATTCATACTCGCCGCCTTTATCCTTTGTATTCGGATCTGCTGAATACTGGGCTGCCAAAGTTTTAAAATCAGCTCCTTTTGAAATTGCCCCGGCAATGCTGTCAATTTTCGCTTTGCCAATACTGTCAGGCATAATTTCCTGTCCGTTCTGGTTTTTTGTTACAATCAGAATATGACGGAATTTAATTGAATCAGGCATCTCTCTTTTCTCAATCATCTTGGCAAGTGTATAATTACCGCCATCTGCATACGGTCCGAAAACAGACCCTACGGACAGGTTTCTGATAGAATCAGCATTAGGCACCTGTAATTTTGATTTCACTACATAACCATCAAAGAATGGAGTGCCTGAATTATTAGCCACGGCAAATTGTGCAGCATCTTTTGATTCATAAAAAGCCTGCTTTTGTTTTGTTACAGCATCTTTTGCAACCGCACTATCGGCGGCTGTTGGTGCAGCATCAAACAAAATATAAGAAATCACACGGCTCTCTTCCTGCTTGAATTCGTTTTTGTGCTTGCGTACATATGTATTGATCTCATCATCACTTACTTTAACGGTACTGTCGCTGATGCTTGTGTAAGGAACAGCTACATAACTGATGGAAGCAATACCATTCTGATCATTTACTTCTTTATCGCTGAGCCATTTTGGATAAAACACACTGCCTGCAAGAAGGGCTGCATATTTTGTACGTAATCCGCCTTTAATGATATAGTCAATCAGATTGCGTTCAATATATACACGCTGCGGATCATTTGCTTTTTTCTTCCGCATAGAATTAATATACTGTCTTGCGGCATTTGCATCGTAAGCACCCGTTTGCTGATCTTTAAACTGCTGGGCGAGCACCGGCGGAGGATTGTCTCCGTATAATGCATCATTCAGATCAGCAGAAGTAAACACCAAACCAAGCTTTTCATATTCATTGGTTAATACCGTTTCTTCCACTTCATTATTCCACAACATTTCAATGATCTGCTGGCGCATTTCATCGTTTACCTCCATTCCCTGCTGGCGGTAACCATTTTCCATTTCGTTTAATTTGGCATCGAAATCGTTAATACTAATAGTAGTGCCATTAACTTTGCCAATAGTAGTTGGCTGAGAACCCCCACGGTTATTTTTTCCGGAGAAATAATCGGTGAGAATAAAACCAACAAGGCTTAAAGCAATCACAGCAATACTCACAGCTGCATACTTTTCACGGATCTGCTGAATAATCGACATAATAGTATATTGTACGTTATAAAAGTGAGCGGCAAAAATAAGGGGAATTGAAGGTTTGAACAAATTGTGGAAAACTCCTCTAACCGACACAGGATAAAGGGTTTAGCAAAATCTGCCGGCAGATTTTAAAAAAGAACACAAAACAATACACAATAACACTGTGAATAAACGGTAAAACCGGTGGATATCCCTCGATTTATACAGGATAACTTCGGGGATGCTTGGTTAAAACATCTGCCGGCAAACGGCTGGTTCAGAAAATGCCTGTACAAACCCTTGTTTATCCCCGTTACAATCACACGGGAAATTAGGCTTCCGTCAGGTTAACTTTTACAGGAAATTTTTAATCCACCGTTGTGTATAAGCAGGCTTAGTCTTTACTGTTCGTGGTTTTTAAGATGTGAATTGTTTGGGAATTACTGTGCATAACGTCATGAAAGAATAAGAATCATCAGAAAAATAAAAACAGATATCCACTAATTCACACCCATAGTAATAATAGTTTATTAAATAAATAATAGTCTATTAAGAGTTACTATGCAAAAACAGCTTCAAAAATTTGAAGTAGCTTGCAGCAGAAATTAAAAAGAAAAAAATGAATACTGCAGTGATAACCGATCCGAAAGCCAGTGTTGAGAAAAATGGGTTTTTAGATATTGAACTTGATCCTGAACTGGATCTGTTTGCAGAAATTGAGCGTCTTAAAAAAGAAAAAAATGCAATTATCCTGGCGCACTATTACCAGGAACCGGATATCCAGGATGTGGCCGATTATATCGGCGATAGTTTAGGCCTTGCACAACAGGCCGAAAAAACAAAAGCAGATATGATTGTTTTTGCCGGCGTGCATTTCATGGCTGAAACGGCAAAAATATTAAATCCTTCCAAGAAGGTTGTTATCCCCGATTTAAAAGCAGGTTGTTCTTTGAGCGATAGTTGTCCGCCACCCCTGTTTGAGCAGTTTAAATCAAAGCATCCCGGTCACCTGGTGATTTCTTACATCAACTGCAGTGCAGGCATTAAAGCATTGAGCGATATTATTTGCACCAGCAGTAATGCGCAGCAGATAGTTGAAAGTTTACCTGCTGAACAGAAAATAATTTTTGCGCCCGATAAAAACCTGGGTGCATACATCAACAAAGTAACCGGAAGAAACATGGTGCTGTGGAACGGTGCTTGTATGGTACATGAAATTTTCAGTGTTGAAAAAATAACCAAACTGAAACTGCGTCATCCGCAGGCAAAGATTATTGCACATCCTGAATGTGAAGAGCCGGTATTACGCATGGCCGATTTTATCGGAAGTACAACACAACTGCTCAAGTACACGGAAAAAGACGGCAGCACGGAATATATCGTGGCAACGGAAACGGGCATACTCCACCAGATGATTAAAACAAACCCGCATAAAACATTTATTCCTGCGCCGCCAAACAACAGTTGTGCATGTAATGATTGTCCGCATATGAAACGCAATACACTTGAAAAAATTTACCTGTGTATGGAATATGAAACACCTGAAATTATAATGGATGAAGCATTACGACTGGCTGCAAAAAAACCGATCGACAGGATGCTTGAGTTAAGTGCATCATTCGGTTTATAAAGAAGAATAAAAATAAAAAAGGGGCCAGATAGAAATCCTGCCCCGTTTTAAAATCCAATATCCTATGAAAAACCGAGAGTAAGATAGAAATGTTTTTGAGAAAGTTGTATGATTTTTATTTTTTTCTTTGTTAAAAATTACAGAAGGCCTATTTCAGTAATTTTTTTGCCTTTTCGAGGTCCTGCGGCGTATCAATGGAAACACTCCACGGTTCTGTTACCGCCATCCTGATAGAAATCATATTTTCCAGTAAACGCAGTTGCTCCAGCTTTTCTGTTTGTTCAAGAACGGAAGGAGGAAGCTTTGTAAACCTCAGTAAAACATCTTTCCTGTAGCCATAAATACCAATATGTTTAAAAAAGTTAACATGACTTTTTTCATCCCTTTGATAAGGAATGGCATTGCGGCTGAAATAAAGAGCATCCATATTTTTGTTAACAACCACCTTTACACAATTCGGATCATGAATCATTTCTGCATTTGTAATAACGTGCATCAGTGAAGCAACTTCAACTGCCGGATCATGAAACAGGTTGCATAAGATTTCCAGCGGCTCTCTTTTTACAAACGGCTCATCACCCTGCACGTTAATCACCACATCTGCCTCCAGGTCCTCCACCGCTTCAGCAATGCGGTCGGTTCCGCTTTCATGCGCTTGTTTACTCATGATCACTTTGCCGCCTGCACCGGTAATTGTATCAAAAATGATTGCACTGTCCGTAACCACAAAAACATCACTGAACAAACCGGTGGCAACGGTATTAAGATAAGTATGCAGGATAACCGGCCGCTCACCGAGCAGCTGCATCAGCTTGGCAGGAAAACGGGTAGCTGCATAGCGGGCGGGAATAACGGCAATAATCCGCATACGATAATTTTAAGTGAAGATAATGAGATGCATTAAAAAGAAAAGGAATGCTGTTATACATCCGCTTCATTAAACGACAGGGTAATTGTATCAACTCCCGCTTGTACCCGCCTGAAAGAAACACCGGCTTTGGTAAGCATGTTTTTCGATGCAAGGGAAGAATCTGTCGTTGCATATTTATCCGACAGATAAATCACCTCCGTTATTCCTGACTGTATAATCGCTTTTGAACATTCATTGCAGGGAAACAAGGCTGTATAAATCCGGCAGCCATGCAGGTCCATACCGATATTATTCAGAATCGCATTCAGCTCCGCATGACATACATAAGGATATTTCGTATCAAGGAAACCGCCCTGCTTTGCCCAGGGAAATTCATCATCACTGCAACCAATGGGTAAACCGTTGTAACCCGCACCAACGATTTTGTTTTTCGTATTTACAATACAGGCACCAACCTGCGTTGCAGGATCTTTGCTGCGCCTCGCCGATAACAGGGCAACACCCATAAAATATTCATCCCAGGAAATATAATCTGTACGTTTACTCATCTTATGCCGTTTACAATCTTTTCAAAGATATTTAAAAACCGTAACCGGCACCAACGCTGATACCGGGCAGCAGTTTGCCATCCATCTTCCAGAAGTTATCCGAACGGGGATCAAGTAAAACAACCGGGGCAATAATGGTTTTGAAGAAAAAACCTCCTTCCGGTTTTTGATAGCGGTAACCGGCTCCCGGAATAATATATATTTTTTTGTCCGACCGGTTGCCTGCAGAAAACAGGTACTTGTAATCTTCAACAAACGGAATAACCAGCAACCCGAATTCGGCATGTGAATTTCCCTGCCCGTTAAAAAAACTGATACCAACGGGAAGCCCGATTGTAGTTGTTGCAGCAGATAATCCAACCCTGTAAGCAGCAGAAAAAGAGGTTCCTTTCCTGAACACCCGCTCGTAATTAACGGAGAAAGAAGTTCCCGCTGAAAGATATTCAGCAAAAACGGTATTGCGTGCACTCCCACTCGAAGAAGCCGGCTGAGCAGATCCTGTAACGGCAGTAAAACAAACAAACGGCAGAACGCAGAAAGGATAAAAGAGAAAAGCAGTTGTTTTTTTCATGAAACCGGAAGCATTAGAAAATCAAAGATAACGTTCGAGGCTTGTCGAAAGGCGGGAACAACAGATTTCAGCCCGCCCCCCATTTTGCCAGACCCGATGTTGGCAGCAGTTTAATTATCCCAAAAATTTTCAACGTCAATTTTCTGGATTGAAGATGTTTGCTTGTTATCAGAATTGTAGCTGTAGTCATAACGCTGCACTCTACGTCTTGATATTTCTGGTCGGAATTTAATCCAAATTATAACTCTGCCATGGTCGTCATAAACAAAGCGTTCATAGGAATAAACTTTCCAAGTAAAGACTCTGTCATTTTCTTCATTAGAAGACCTGGCTTGCTCCCAATGTTCAATAAAAACCGGGCGCTCCATGCCATTTAGATACTCAAGTTTCTCATAGTCATACAAACCATCTGATTGCAAATTATTTTTGGTGTATATTTTTATTAATTTACCGCTTTTTGATTTGTATCTGATTATGATGGAGTCTTTGCCATATATAGTTGTGTCTACCGTGTAACAATTAATGAGGACATTATTTTCATATTGAGTTCTACGTAAACTGTCCTTCAATTTGTAAACAACACTTTCTATACTATCTAATTGCCTTTTTTGAATAGCCGTGTCTTGTGAGCTTTGAGAAAATGAAAGCTTACTGACTGTCAATGCTATTATTAAAAGGAGTGGTCTCATAACTTGCTGCCAACGTTCGAGGCTTTGTGCAGTTGGGGAATTGACCAACTGTCCGCCCGGAACTGAAGCTAAATTAATAAACAAAAGTTGAAGTTTAGAACTAATGCCCAACAGAATTACGTCCGCCGAAACCAAAGCTTGGATATGCAATGCCGATGATTGCTTCAACGTCGTGCCCCAATTGCACAAAACCTTTTGTTGCCTGCCGTTATTTATTGTAAGCCTCAAATAAGTTGAATTCTAATTCCCGTCTTTCATTTGGATGTTTCATTGAAAGCCTCACTAAGCTATTTATTTCAGCTTCCCTTCTTTTACAATTACTAATATAGAAGGAGGGTGAACAAACCCA
>Ga0066476_100251_pt1 | contig 13890 bp, 10 predicted proteins | sample LakWasM112_LOW13_2_FD_59558 | JGI IMG/M metagenome (GOLD analysis project Ga0066476, IMG submission 59558) | Freshwater sediment methanotrophic microbial communities from Lake Washington under simulated oxygen tension - Sediment Metagenome 112_LOW13 | ecosystem: Environmental > Aquatic >... | reverse complement strand
CCAATGGCATACCTGCCGTAAATACGTACACGGAGAATATTGATCTGTGCACCAAAGAGCATAGATAAATCTCCGTTTTTAAATGCTTCTTTACCGTTTTGAAACAGGTTGTTATTTTTATTAATGAGAATTCCAAACTGCGGACCTGCCTGCAGTGATAAGACCTTTGCAGGTTTGTAAGTCAGTAACAAAGGAATACTCAGGTAATTCAATTGAGGATTAGAAAGGTTTTGATTATCCAGGTTTTGATAAACAGAACTGAACCCTGAAACGGTATCAGAATTTATCTGGTTCCATAATACTTCGGGTTGAACAGCCCATTTCTTACCCAATGGTAATTCGGCAAATACTCCCAAGTGGTAACCTAATTTGTAATTATCACTGAATTTTTCGCCTTCAATCTTACCCATGTTAGCCCCGAGTTTCGGACCGATCCTGAATTGAGCAAATGAGGTAGCTGATGCTGTAAGTGTTACAAGGAGAATAATAAGATACTTTTTCATTCTGTTTGATTTTAGTTGTTTTCTATTAACGGCCAATAAAGTGCCAATCATTTATGCCGGCATGTAAAAATATGTTAAGAACAAAGATGCCTTATTATTAAAACATAAATCCTAACTGTACAGTATACAGAATGCTGAATTTATTTTCACTGCTTAAAAGATAATCATCTGCATAAATTTGCGGGTTGAAATAAAATTTTCCCGTATACCAGGTTGCATCAAGATTAAACCCTACAGATGAAAAATTAAATCCGGATGATTCAGTTGCCGTTGCACTGTACCTTCTGCCCAGGCGTGGCCGGTTAAGCAAACTTCGTTTACCCTTTGAATCAACCGTGTATTTGCCTGTACCACCGATCAGCATGAAAGATGGTTTAAACGAAATAAAATCTTTCTTCCCAAAGCCTTTCCATTCAAACTCATGTTGAAGAAAAGGGATGAATGAGAAATCAACCACCCGAACGGTAGAGGTATCATTTACATAGAAATAAATATAAGAAGGCGGATACAATGTCACTCGCTGTGAATCAAGATACCTTGATGTTTCCCTGTATCTTCCCGTTGAAAAACCAAGCATTACTCCCGGCTGAAACCATCCTGTTTGTTTATTCACATAAGCAAACAGGTCATTATCATAAGGTGATGATGCATTTACAAACTCTTTTTTCCCTACAAATCTTGTGTACGAAAATCCGAAAGCTGCACTTTTATTTTTAGGGTAATCGTAGCCAACGGTTAATGAGTGCTGCAGCAACTGTACACTTTGATCTTCCTTCAGCAGGTAATTATTATATGACAGACTTAACCCATTTTTAAAATAATATCCAAGTGTTGGAATAATACTAAGGTTACCGGATAACTGCTGTGAGTTAAGTGCAATATTCTTTACGCTGAATTGAGTATTTCCAACACCTACTCCTGCAAGAAAATAACTTTTTGTGTTTTGCGACGGATCAAACATTTTCAGAAAGTCATCCAGTTCTTTTTCAATCGAATCTTTATTCAGAGGAATTGTATCGGCAACAGTTTCCTGAGCATGCAGATTGTTGCATACCATAAAGGCAAGACAAAGTTGAATAAGCGGTTTCAGCATAAAAAAATCAGGCGGCTAATGAACATAGACCACCTGACTGCAAGATAGTTTAATCAAATAAATTAAGTAAGCTCAATCAAAGTGATCTCAGGAAGAATCCCTACCCTTCCGGGGTAACCAATAAAACCAAATCCACGGTTTACATATAATTTTTGATTGGCCTGTTCATACAAACCAGCCCATTGTTTGTACACATATTTCACAGGGCTCCAGCGAAAACCCGGAATTTCCACACCAAACTGCATTCCATGTGTATGTCCTGCAAGGGTAAGATCAATATCGGTAAACTTACTGGTTACCTCTGCATTCCAGTGCGATGGATCATGGCTCATCAGTATTTTAAATGGTGAATCTTTAGCAGGTGCATGCGTTTCGGGTAATTTTCCAAACGAAGGAAAATTTACTTTGGCACTTGTATTATCAATACCAAGCAGCGCAATATGTTCTCCGTTCCTTTCAATCAATGCATGCTCATTACTCAGCAGTTTCCAGCCAAGCTGCTTATGTACACCCTTTACTTCTTCTGCATTAGCCAATTGTTTCTCTCTTACTTCTTCTTTAGTAGCACCCGAAGGAAATCCGTAATCATGATTGCCCAGAGTTGCAAATACACCATGTTTGGCTTTCAGCTCACTGAAGACATCCATGTACTCATTCATTTCTTCAGCTGAATTATTTACCAGGTCGCCGGTAAATAAAATTACATCTGCATTTTGCTGATTGATTTTATGGATACCTTTTCTTACCGCTTCCTTGTCTGTAAAACTGCCGCTGTGAATATCGCTGATATGAATAATCTTAAACCCTTTGAATGCAGCCGGAAGGTTACTGAAGCTTAAACTCAGTTTCTGCAGGTTGTATTTATACTTGTTGCCGAATCCGTACAGTAATGATGTAAACAAACCTCCTCCAATTGCAAGGCCTGTCCAGCTTAAAAACATAGAACGTGTAATACCTCCTGTGCCGCCGTTATTTTTGGGGTTCCATGAAGGAAAAACAAAACTGCCTGCCCATTGAACCACCCTTCTTGCATCATCAACCATAAAAAACACACTGGCCAGTATTTTTGCAAGAAAGAGTCCTATTACAATGGCAAAGGCATAAGTTTTCAGAAGCTTATGCCAGTTTTCGTAATTCGTAAACACAACACTCAGCATCAAAGCAAAAGAAAGCACGCTGATGCCCCAATAAATTCCATAAACAATGATTCTTGTTTTAGGTGCCCAGCCCACTGCCACCAGTTTCAAGGCCTGAAACACATAAATATCCAGCAGTAGAAAAATCAGTAAAAAAATCCATGATCCGGCTAATCTTCTCATATTGGTAAAATTGAAAAATATATAAACAACCACCTGTTCTTTTTTATAAGCGGTGGTACATTATCCGTGTAATTTACGGGGGATAACTATTGTTCCCGAATATTATGCCGAACCCTTATTTTTGTCAGTATGGCATTCAGCCATTGACTATCAATTCAAATAAGGCTTACTCAGTTCCATAAATTTACCCGGATATGAAGTTTACCTACTATGGCCACTCCTGTTTTAATGTAGACGTAAAAGGAAAGAAATTACTCTTTGATCCTTTTATTTCTCCAAATGAACTGGCTGCAATGGTAAATATAGATAAGATAGAGGCTGATTTTATCCTTATCAGCCATGGCCACGAGGATCATATAGCCGATTGTGTACGTATTGCCAAACGCACAAAGGCATTGGTCATCTGCAACTGGGAAATTTACCTCTGGCTGCAAAAACAGGGAGTTGAAAATATTCACCCCATGAACACAGGGGGTAAACATACGTTTGACTTTGGAGTCTTAAAATGTGTAGCTGCTCAGCATTCCTCTTCCCTGCCCGATGGAACTTATGGAGGTAACCCCATGGGCTTTGTTATTATTGCCGATAAAAATTTCTATTACAGCGGCGATACGGCATTAACCCTGGATATGCAGTTAATTCCGCAGGGAGCCCCTGTTTCTTTTTCCATCATGCCTATTGGCGATAACTTTACTATGGGTTACGAAGATGCTGTAAGGGCTGCACATATGATCAGCAGTCATACGGTAATCGGCGTTCATTACAATACCTTTCCTTACATTGTAATTGATACTGAAACGGCAAAACAGCATTTTGAAAAAAACGGATTGGAATTGAAACTGCCGGCTATTGGCGAAACAATTGAAATCTGATGATTAATTAAATTGAAGATTTGAACACTATGGGTCGTATTATTGGAATTACAAATCAGAAAGGTGGAGTTGGTAAAACCACAACAGCAATTAATCTCGCTGCAAGTTTTGCCGTACTTGAATATAAAACATTGCTGGTGGATGCTGATCCGCAGGCCAACAGTACCACGGGAATAGGTTTTGACCTGCACCATATTCAGCAAAGCTTGTATGATTGCTTCGTGAACGGTGCCAATGCAAAGGATGTGGTACTGAAAAGTGAAATCCCCCATCTCGATCTCATTCCTTCCCATATTGATCTGGTAGGTGCTGAAATTGAAATGATTAATCAGCCCAACCGTGAAGCTGTATTAAAGCAGCTGTTAGAGCCGCTGAAAAACGAATATGATTTTATCGTCATTGATTGTTCTCCTTCGTTGGGCCTGATAACTGTAAACGCTTTAACGGCAGCCGATTCAGTACTGGTTCCCGTACAAACTGAATTTTTTGCGCTTGAAGGTTTGGGTAAATTACTCAACACTATTAAGATTGTGCAAAGCCGTTTGAATACACAATTAGTGATTGAAGGAATCCTGATGACCATGTATGACGGACGTTTACGTTTGTGCAACCAGGTAGTGAGTGAAGTTCGCCGCCATTTTGAAGGACTTGTGTTTGATTCAATCATTCATCGCAATACACGTTTAAGCGAAGCTCCCAGTTTTGGGAAACCCGTTATTTTGTATGATGCCGACAGTAAAGGCGCCATCAATTATCTTAATCTTGCCAAAGAAATTCTGCAACGGAATAATCTCACCAAAATTAAACAGGAAGACAAGATTATTGAAGTGGATGAAGAAGAACTGAATTAAGAAGCCGCTCTCATTTCATTTCATAGCTATTATGACAGTTTCAACAAACTGTTACCCTTCCGTATGTTGATAATACAAGCAGACGCAGTACCACTTTTTGGGGATTGCTTTGCAATCTTATTCCATCTAATTTACAATTACATTTAACATGTGTTAAGCAGAGAATGGCAGATAAATCCTGTTTTTCAGGGATAAACATGTTTCGTAGCCCGGTTTACTTTTACTTAATTAAAAAGTTCAGCATGAAAAAGCTCTCTGCTGTTTGTTTTCTTACCATATTCCTCATTGGAACTGTCATTGCGCAGCCGCCAAAATCAAAACCAAAGCCAAAAGAAAAGCCTCAAACGGAAATGGAAAAGATGATGAAAGAGGCACAGATGGAAATGGATAATCTGGATCCGGAAACATTACGGATGATGGACAGCATGGGAATTAAAAGACCATCGTTTAAAAATGTACCCAAAGTGAGTGATCAGCAAATGAAAGAAGCCGCTGAAAATGAAAACAGAATCGTTCCAAAAAAAGATGCAGCAAGAATTGCTTCTGTTCCAAAAATACCTTTAGCTGCTGCAACAATTCCAGCCTTCCTTTCTTCAACACATGCAAAAGTACTGACGCTGTTAAAACCTGAATCAAAAACGCTGGCAGAAAAAATATATACTCAATTAAAATCAACAGGCCGTAATACAGATGCAATTGGAAATACTGCAGCAGGATTATGGATCATGGGGAGGCTTCAACCGGCATTATATATTATGGGCAGGGTTTGTTCAGAAGACATCAGCAACACTGATAATCTTTCCAATTATGCTTCCATGCTTTCCATGAGCGGCATACAGCAATCGGCAATTCCCGTGTTGAATTATCTCAACGCAAAATATCCCGGCAACAGTACCATACTGAATAACCTTGGCCAGGCCTGGTTTGGTTTGGGAGAACTGCAGCTTGCAGAAAAATATTTAGACAGTGCCATACGCATTTATGCCTATCATCCGCAGGCCAATTTTACCAAATCATTCATAGAAGAAAGTAAGGGTAACAAAACTGAAGCAGTTGCTCTTGTTAAAAAATCCATCCTCCATTCTTACTCTGAAGAAAAAGAAGAACGTTTACGCAAGTTAGGACACAAACTTTCCGCCAAGGAAGTTTCACTTCCCAAAAATACTAACCCGGACCCTTTAAATCTTGGTGGTTTTGTACCTCCTCCATTTCCAAAATCTGTTGATGAATGTATTGCAATGGAACCTGTATGGGCTGCTTACCGTCAGCAATTACATGAACAGGGTGCTGCACTGAGCAACAGGCTGAAAGATGCATGGCAGGTTGCGGTGGATATGCAGCAGAAAAGAACAAATGAAAATATCGGCATGATAAAAGCGTCCATGAATGCAGGCAGCCCGCAGGGTGTTCTTACCGTTGTGCCAATGCATGCAAGTGCTGCATATCTTAAACAGAATGAGGTAAAGGATGAATACACACGAAGAATGGCAGAGTTTTCAAAAAAGACAACTGCATTTATTTCCGGTACAGCCGTACAGCTGAAAAAAGAATATGAAGCTGCAATGGAAAAATTGCGGGAAGAAAACCTGGAACAAACCGGCGAAGGTTTACCCAATAAAGATTTCTGTCCGCGGTATAAGGAAACAAGCGACAAATACCTGAAAGCTTATAACGGAGCTGTAGAACTTTTTTTTAAAGAATATCTCGAAATACAAAAAAAGTTCCTGAATGAAACAACACACTGGCAAATGTATTCTGAATGGCCGGAGAAATTTGAAGCGCATAAACTGGAAGCAAAAATTGCCTGGTTGAGTGCACTTACTGCTGAGCCACCGTTTTCATTCGAATCAATAACTACATTCAAATGCGCCCCTGCTCCTTTTGGTAAAGCAGGTAAGCTTTCACAGTTTGATGATGTTGCCTGCCAATACCACAGTGAATTGAGTTTACCGTTAGGTAAAATGAAAATGGACTGCAGCCGCTTTACAACAGAAATTGATTTAAGTGTGATAAAATTTGGCTTGAAGCAGGATATGGATAAAGAAACATTTGCCGATCAGTTTATGAGCTGCACGGTTGAAGTGGGTGCAAAAATTGGTAAGGATGTAAAAGCAGGGCCATTAAGTGTGGAAGCATCAGCCGGGGCAAGAGTGGGTATTGAAATTGACCGTACAGGAGTAAGTGATGTATATATAACCGGCGGTATAAAAGCCGGTGCAGGTACAAACATTATTAGTGCTGCAGGCGAAACAGCAGGTACTCCATCGTCAATGATGGGAGTTGGTGTAAGTGATGTATCCATCGATGGCGGCGTTGAAGGAAGAATAAGTTTGGTGAGCGGCAAGGGATCTATTTATGGTACAGGCATTTTCGAAGGAAAGTAACAATGGGAAATATGAAAAAATTGATTCTAATTCTTTTTTTATTCAGTGCCGCTTCATCTGAAGCACAACTAACATCTGAGCAGCGCATAGAAGACAGCGTAATTGGCTGGTGGAAAAATAATCAGTATGATCACTTAAAACAACAAACAGATGCAGTGGGCAAACAAAAAGAAATTCATGTCAACAAAATGCTTGAGTGGATAAAAAAAAGCTACACTCCTGTTGCAGGACTTGGTACTACCAGTCGGTATATTGATAAATCAGGTTATGGTGTGTTGTGCTATGTATGGAATGTAAGTCACAAAAAAGAATGGACGGAGCCCAATGGCAGCTTCAGACCCATTCCTGAAGAAAACACTCCTTTCTGGATTACCGCTAACAGGGTATTCGGTAGTTTCCCCATTCCTTACCTGGAAAAATCAAATGAGTACTACTTTACCATGCAACCAAACGGTTATGCCGCCAATTCGCAGGCACTGGAGTATGGCAGAAAATCTGATCCCAGGATTCATCCTAATGTATATAATTATCTTACCTGGATTAACGATTGGCAGACCGTGTATTTAACACCCAATAACAAACTTCCTTTTACTGCTGTTACCAAAGCGGAGCTGTTGCAGCAGGCAGAAGAGGCACTGGAAAAACAATGGGCATATGAAATAAAAGATGTTCAGAGCAAGTGGCCCGATAATAAAAAAACACAGGATGAAGTGTTGATGATCCGAAAACAGACCATTGAAAAATACAGGGTCAATATTCAAAAATTAAGGGAACGTCATCAAAGCAGTTTAAATGAACCTGCATTGATAAGAGACATGCAGCCAACGATGTACAGTTTTCAGTTAGACCCCGATATTTTTAAAATTGACGCTTACGAAAAAGAACTGAAACATTACTACCAGGTATATAAAGTAGACCCCGTTTTATATGTGAAACTGCAGAGCGCTGCTCCTCAATGGGTAGCTGTTGCCTTTCCGTTTGAAACCAAAGAAAAAGGCAACCAGCTTTTTGAAATGTATACAGCGCTTTCGCAAAATTTCAATTACGACTATGCATACAATTACTTTTTTGCTCCTGAAAAAATAAAAAACCTGCCTTACAAGCCTGCAAATGAAGATCAGTTAATTGCAAGGCTGAATAGTTACCGTAAAAAAAACACATCATCACTTAATCCACCGGCATCCTCTGTTAACCTGCCTGCAAATACTTTTTTCCTTGATGACTTTTCATCGGGAAGTGAAGGAACCGATCCGGTTAACTGGTTTTACAACAAGTACGGGAAGCATTCAGTTGTTACAACTGTAAAAAATCAACCGGGGAAATGGCTGCAAATGGGTTACAATAATTCTGTAATTCCATCAGCACTGAAAAAACCAATTCCGGAAAATTTTATGCTCGAATTTGACCTGGTTACAGACGGTGAATTTTCTTCCCGCACAGGTGGAGCAGCCAGCCTGGTACTTAATACAAGACCTGCTACTGCAAACGGCGGCGAGTCGAATGCCGGCAATGGCATAAGAGTCAGCATGGATATTATTTCGGGCAATGAGGCTGATTACAGCAATAACAATTACATGGGTATGTTAAAAGTAAATATCAGCTCCGTTCCTGCTACCAATAAACAAAATTTCGCTGAGGGCATTTCATATGAATATCCATTACGGGAGTTCACCGACAAAAAAACAAAAGTACACATATCCATAAAAGCCACATCAGGAGTGCTTTCCGTTTTAGTCAACAATAAGCAGGTGGCAGTGTCAACAGATTTCAAATTGGCATACGGCGAAAAATGTGTTGTCTGTGGCTTTCCGGCAGGCACAAGATTCAATAATATTTTCTGGAAAAACAGTACCACAGATGCCGATAATATTAAGATATATCTGAGTAATGTAAAAATTACCAATCAGTAATTTCCCTGTAGCCGGTTTACCGGTGTAAACATTACCGGGAATATCTGCAGTATAAAAAATGATGAAATTAAAATCTAAATAAAGGTAAGTTATGAAGTTTCTTATTTCTGCCGCATGCATACTTTATGTAATGAACATTGCAGCCCAAACCAAAGTAACGGCAATAAGCAGTTCTGTAATTACCGGCATATCGTTGCCTGCCGGGAGCAAGCAGGATAAACGTATGCTTTATATAAGCGGTGCCAGGCTGCTATTGGAAACAGTCAGCAAAAAAACAGGTACCGGGATAAAAAATACTGAGATCCTTTATCTACCTGCTTCATACTCTATTGACTCTTTAGAAAAGACATTACAAAACGCAAACTGGAATATATCTCCTGTAGAAGGCGAACCGGGTTATTTATGGTTACAGCAAAACAGTAAACAGGTGCTTGCCTATTTCTCAACTAAAAAGAAAGAGCCTGAATTGTATTTTGGTGAAGCAGAGAAAAAAACTGAACCAAGCACTTCTACAAGCAATCATATTGAACCAAACAAGACAGGAACGGAAGTAACACAGCAAAATACAACCGTCAGTATAAAACCATCACTGCCTGGTTCAGGATATTATTTCACCGTTACCAATTTTGATGATGGCTGGGTAAGCACCGTGAAGGAAGAATGGGTAGAGGTAACAAAAGGAACCCTTAAAGTGCTGCTGCATTACCCCAATAAAAAAGCAGATGCTTACAACTCAGTATTGAAAGAAGAAGACTATACTGCATGGAATACACTTGTAGCACCACGTTACAGCAACATGAAAAACTTTGAGTGGAAAAGCATTCAAAGCTGGCAATCGATAAGTTTTATGGAAGCTGATGCAACTGAAACCGCTAGTGGCAAACCGGTGCATATTGTTTTATTTAAGAAACATTACTCAAATGGAAATGGCAGATATCTTGAATTTGTTACAGTTGATAAAGCCGGTTACGAAAATGAGTTTGGCGCTTACCATAATAATGAACTTGACTGGGATAAAACAGCCAACATGCAATACAGAAACAAATTTTCAATTGCCGCCAATGACTTATTAGGCAAATGGACCACCAGCGATTATGCTTCTATCAGTTATTATTACGTAAACAGTGGCGGACTTGCAGGTACCACGTCCACCAGCACTGCCGATGAATTTACTTTCACTGCGGGCAACAATTATCAAAGTCAGCACTCAGGTGCATCAGGCATGGTGGGTAATATGAAATTCTCCAACCAGGTATATAAAGGCAAATCCACTGTAACAAACTGGGCTATTACGTTAACCAATCGCTTCGAAGGTGCCACTGAAAAATTTGACTGTTATTTTGAAGCAGTTAAAGGTGGGCGGGTTTTATTAATGACCGACCGGCTTAATACGACACATGCACTTGTAAAAAAATAATATGAGATATGCTTTAACAATATTATTCTGTTCGTTCTCGGTGCTGGTGTATTCACAAAAAACAAATGAGCAACTGATTGCAGACAGCAGTTTTGGATGGATGAAGCTATACAGCTTTAAGGGCGCCAAGGCTCCCCGTACTATTGGTACCCGTACGTTCAGTATAGCACAGCTCTCCATTTGCGATTCATTTGCCAACTGGATGCAGGCAAGCTATATTCCCAAAGGAACCATTGGCGATGTGCGGAAAGTTATTATGCCCGAAATTGGTTTATATAATAAGCACCAGCAATTTTCGCCGCAGGGTTATGGCGCCACATCCTATACATGGAGCTTATATATGAAAAACGGGAAACCGACTCCTATCCAGGAAACAGAAATTCCGTGGGGAATAACAGCTAACGAAGTTCCCGGGCATGCCATGGAAAATTTGTGCACCAATGGTGATTACTACTTCTTTATGGAAGAAACAGATCCATTTGAAAATGGAATATCAAAAGATATCAGTGAAAAATATGACATCAAAAGCCTTCCCCAGTTCAAAAATTTCCATACAACACACAGCACTGCATCAAGATTCGACAGAAATGCAGCTTTTGTAGAAGCAGTATTAATCTGCAAAGACAACAAACTCCCTTTTATACAGGTTACGGTTGCCGACCTGCTTGCAAAGGCTGACTATTTAATTAAAACTGAACATGAAAACAAGCTGAAAGATATTAAAGAAAAAAACAAAGACAATCAAAAAAGCATTGACTACTTCACCCAATATGAAAACGATAACTACCAAAAGGCACTGGTGGCAATAACAAAGCTTAAAGAAAAATACAGGGGGCATATGACGGAATGGGCCTTTATACCTTCCAAGTTCGGATATATAGATTTCGTAAATGGTTACGATATTTTTACCCGGACCAAAGTTGAAGAAACATCGGCTGCACAAAAAAAATTTCCGGTTTACAAATTTGCCCCGGGTGTTGTAGAACAATCGAAGCAGGATAAACCTTTATGGATAAGAGTGACCTGGTACTGGCTTTTATCTGAAGAACGTACCCGCCACATGCATGAGTCAATTATCAATAATTTTAATTTTCAATACCTGTACGATTTCTTTTATAACTCCGAAAAAGTAAAAGGCAAGCCATACCAACCAATACATTCACCTTACACAAAAGAAATATCAGCTGTCAGAGAAAAATCCGTTGCGCAGAAAAAAGCAATGCAGGATAATTCTGTTCATTTTTTTGAAGATTTTTCAACCACTCCTCCCGGGCAAAAACCATCGGACTGGTATTCTGAAACAAATTTCCAGGGAAGCTACACGAAGGTTACAACTGTTTTGCAAGAAGAGGGCCAATGGCTTGAAGTAAAGGGACAGAATGGTTTAATTCCAAATAATCTTAAAAAACCTTTGCCTCAAAATTTTGAATTAAGTTTTGACATTGCCGTGCCAAAAGATTTTACATGGGGCGCTAAAGCTTTTGAAGTATACCTGGGAACAGAGGGCAGGTATATTGAAAACGGAAAACGGATTTTACTCAGGCTCAAACCAGGCTTCAGTGGTCGTCCGGGCGAAACATCACTTCATACAAATTTTGGCAACGAATATCCTGCCGGCACAAACCCATATTATGAAGCCCCCGGTTTTTCAAACAACAAGGATATAAATCATATAAAAATCACCCTTACAAAACAAGGCGAGGCACTTACCTTTTTTATCAATGGAAGCACGGTAGCTTCAATAACAAAAGCGCTACCGGCCAGTACACAGTTTAACTGGCTTCAGTTTACACATTCACGCAGCGATGCCAGTACTGAAAAATATTACATCACGAATATTAAAATAACCAAACTGTAAACATAAAACCCTTTTCAATAAATAACATTTACAATAATTTATTTCACCATGTTACCAGAGTCTTCCCTTTCATCAGCAACTGTTTCAGTCTTTTCCCGGCAACACAACAGGCACAAAATAGTGGTGGTGAAGTCTGTCAGCCCAAATCATTTTAATGTAAGAAAGCCCTCTCTGCTGTTTTTTTGTTTACTGATCGGCATGTTCACCAGCGCACAAAAGGTTATTCCTGCAGCAAACTCACAACTTACAGGCATAACATTGCCTGCCGGAACGAAGCAGGATAAGCGGTTATTAAGTGTGAGTGCAGCAAGGATATTAATGGAATCTGTAAGTAAAAAAGCAGGTACTTCATTGAAAAATACGGAAGTACTTTATATACTTCCTGTGGCTTCACACGGTTATACTCAGGATTCATTGATTCTGGCAGTTGAGCAGGCAGGTTGGAAGATATCAGCCGTTGAAGGTGAAAAACAATATTTCTGGATGGAAAAAGACAGCAGATATGTTATAGCCTATTTCTCAACTGACAGCAAAGAAACAAACCTCTACTTTGGTGAAAGCACACAAGCTCCTTCTGCTGTTGGTACAACACAAACGAACCAGAATGTACCGCAGCAAAACAATACTGTTACGGAACAGCAAAACACCGGTACTCAACCCGAACAGCAGACGCAAAATCAACCACAGGAAAACATCATAACACCAGCAGTAAGTTCAGGTTTTAAATACAACACCTCCAATTTTGATGATGGCTGGACATCGACTGAACAGGCCGACTGGGTGGAAGTAACTAAAGGCAGCATTAAAGTGCTTTTACACTACCCGAAAGATGGAACCATATTTCCGGCAGATCCGGAACCGCTGACAAATGCAGCTTGGAACATTTTAGTAGCACCACGATACTCAGACCTTAGAAACTATAAGACGGCTTATATCAATACCTACAACAGGCCATACCTCGGCATGGGCTATGCAACTGAAAATGCTACAGGAAAAAAAGTTTTTATTGTTTTTTTCCGCCAAGGACAAACAGGATGGCTTGAGTTTATTGCTCCGGACAAAAACAGTTTTGTGCAGCAATACAAATTTGATCCGGAACTGATCAGGTGGGACAGCGACTCCGATCTTATGAACCCGCTGGCAAACATGACTGTTTACAACAAGTTTGCAATAGCCATTTCCGATTTCAAACGAAAATGGACAAGTGATTTTACAGGCATACAGCAGATGTATCATGTATATACCGGGCAATACGCCGGCATGAATATTAATCAGTCGAATGAAGAATTTATTTTTAACGCAGGAGGTTCCTACAGCTGGAAATTACTTGCTGTTAACGGCATGGTAGGAAACATAAAATATAACGAAGTAAAATCATCCGGCAGGCTTACTGTACCCAATAACTGGCAGGTTCATTTTTCTATGATTGAAAACAGAGCCCGTACCTATCACGCATTCTGGTCTTGTATTAAGGGGGCAAGAATTTTAAATCTGCTTGATGCAGACTATCCCGGTTCCGGTATTTATACAAAATATGGATTGTCGAAATAACCTTTAAAATCAAAAAACAAGTATATGCGCACACTAATTTTGGCACTGTTCTTTTTACCCTTTTCCGTAGCAGCACAAAAACAGGATATATACATCAGGCTTACAGATGCATCCGGCAAGCAAATTAACGGC